>TARA_R110001583_G_scaffold14664_8_pt1 | contig 96207 bp, 100 predicted proteins | sample TARA_R110001583 | Tara Oceans TARA_R110001583 (sample SAMEA4398432) | marine metagenome | biome: Polar Biome; feature: [MES] marine water layer (ENVO:01000295) within the mesopelagic zone...; material: water (ENVO:00002006), including particulate matter (ENVO:01000060) such... | reverse complement strand
TGTACACATTTCTGGTTTAATCGACGAAATTCGCGAAGGTGATGAAGTTGAGTTTGAACTAAAAGAAGGTAACAAAGGATTAAACGCAGTGAACGTAAAAGTTATCTAAAACATATATACTTTCAAGTTTAAGAAAAAGCCCTTCCATCGTGAAGGGCTTTTTTATTACTCATTTTCAACCTTCTACGTCAAAATAAAGACGTAATTTCGCAGCCGCAAAAAAGGCATACTATGAAGCGTATCAATGATTACAAAAAACTCTTTGGAGTTGAAAAAGAAATTGAACTTAAAACACTAAAGTCTACGTATAGAAACTTGGTTAAGGAATGGCATCCAGACAAGTTTCAAGAAGGTGATGAAAAACGTGAAGAAGCAGAAGTACAGAGTCGTCGTATTATAGACGGGTACCATTTTTTGGTTAGTATAGCTCCTGAAACTTTAGAGGCTAACAATGATGTTTACCAAGAAACCATCAATAATTCTGGTATATCTGACTACCAACATAATGGTCTTGTATTAGAGATTACTTTTTTAGATGGTTCTACTTACGAGTATTTCGGAGTTACAAAACCTATTTTTCAAAAGATGATCAACTCTAACAAATTGAACAGATTTGCAAAGAGAAGCATCTATCCAAATTACATATTTAGAAAATCGAAAAGAGACCTTCAAGAGGCTTAAAATTTGATTAAAAATAAACGAGTCACAGATATCGCATGAAGAATCAAGAAGAGATTTTATCCAAATTGAATATTGATGCGTTAAATCCTATGCAAGAGGAGGCGATTACTGTGATTTCATCAACAGCCAACACAATTCTATTATCTCCAACTGGTACTGGAAAAACGTTGGCTTTTTTGTTGCCGGTTTTAGATGTACTCGACCATGATAATCCTGAGGTTCAAGTTTTAATATTAGTACCTTCTAGAGAATTAGCTATTCAAATTGAACAGGTTATTCGAAATATGGGCACTGGTTTCAAGGTAAATGCTATTTACGGTGGTAGACCAATGTCGAAAGATAAGATTGAGTTAAAGCACACTCCTGCAATTCTTGTTGGTACTCCCGGTAGAATTTTAGACCATTTTATTGCGGACCGTTTTACAAAAGACAGTATTACTACTTTGATACTTGACGAGTTTGATAAGTCATTAGAAGTTGGTTTTGAAGAGGAAATGAGTGAAATACTCAGCGATTTAACCAATCTTAAAAGACGTATATTAACTTCTGCTACAGAAGGTGTCAAGATTCCTAAATTTGTAGGGATGGTAAACCCTAAAAGAATTAATTTTCTTGAAGAAGCAACTCCCGCCAAATTAACCATTAAAATTGTACTAGCTCAAGATAAAGACAAACTCAAATCTTTGGCTCAATTGTTAAGATTTATTGGGGAAGAACCAGGTATCATCTTTTGTAACTATAAGGACAGTATTGAAAGCGTTAGCTCCTATTTAAGTCATCAGCATATTCAACATGAGTGTTTTTCTGGTGGTATGGAGCAAAAAGACAGAGAACGTGCTCTACTAAAATTCAGAAACGGTAGTAGCCGAATTTTAGTAGCGACTGACCTAGCTGCGAGAGGTATTGACATCCCTGAACTTAAATTCATTATTCATTATGAACTTCCACATCGTATAGAAGAATTTACGCATCGTAATGGTAGAACTGCTCGTGTTAATGAATCAGGTACAGCTTATGTTTTACAATGGGAGAAAGAAAGTCTACCAGATTTTATCTCAAAGTCTAAGGGAATTGATATTAGAAAATCATCTGTTCTAGGTGAGCCTTTTTGGGATACATTGTTCATATCTGGCGGTCGAAAAGATAAAATCTCGAAAGGTGATATTGCAGGTCTCTTCTTTAAACAAGGCGGATTGAACAAAGAGCAATTAGGTGCTATAGAATTGAAACAAGATTGTGCATTTGTAGCAGTACCAAGAACCAAGGCAAATGAATTGTCGGCACAATTGAATAATTCTAGATTAAAAAAGAAAAAAGTGCGCATTACCGTACTTTAATCATTGTTAGTATTTTAGCGTTTTTATAGTTAAAAATGAAGGAGAAGCAACACGAAAACGAGTCCGATATCGATTTATTGGAGATTGAAAATTGTATTGAAATATTAAATCGTTTGGTTACAGACACGAACCAAATTTTCGAAATTCCAGAAGATAGAAGAATTGCCCTGATTAAAGTAGCAGGTCAGCTATCACGCCCTAGCAAACAAGAATTTGCCAAAAGGGTAAAGGATGCTAAAAGAAATGAAAAGAGAAAACAGGCTGTTCGTGATAAGCATGCTAGAAAAGAAACTGGTATAAGAAGTGCTCGCGAAGCACATGTTTTTGTTGCTCCTAAATTATTACCAGCAGCTGAATTAGAAAGTAAAGATTTACCAGAACTTACTACTCCTCGCAACTGTTATGTATGTAAGACTGAATTTACGAAACTGCATCATTTTTATGATACTATGTGTTCCGATTGTGGCGATTTCAATTATGCCAAACGGTTCCAGAATGCCAATGTAAAAGGTCAAGTCGCGGTCATAACTGGATCTCGTTTAAAAATTGGTTACCATATAACCTTAATGCTTTTACGTGGTGGTGCGACTGTTATTGCAACAACTCGTTTTCCTGTAGATTCTGCCCTTCGTTTTTCTAAGGAGGAAGATTTTATGGAATGGGGACATCGTCTTAAAATTCACGGACTAGATTTACGTCATATTCCAAGTGTTGAGATATTCTGCAATTTTATCGAGCAGCAATATGACAAACTTGATATTTTAATAAATAACGCGGCACAAACCGTACGTAGACCTGCAGGTTTTTACCATCACTTAATGGAAAATGAAGAACGTGAGTTTTCTTCATTACCAAAGTTTGCTCAAATGGTTTTAAGTGACCATGAAAGTTGTTTAGAAGAATTAAAAACTTTTAGTTCTAAAGCTTCTCCAAATCAAAATATGCCAGTTACTTGGCACGGACCAGAACCTGGTATTGGTTTGCGAGCATCTGCTAAACTGTCTCAGATACCCTATAGTTTTGATAATGCATTGGTTGCCCAAGAGGTTTTCCCAACAGGAGAATTGGATGCAGATTTACAACAAGTAGATTTACGTAAAACCAATAGTTGGAGGTTAAAATTAGGTGAAATTGAAACCACAGAAATGATTGAGGTACAATTAGTTAACTCAGTAGCTCCATTTGTATTATGCAACCGCTTGGCAGAATTAATGAAGAAAGAAAATACGGGTCAAAAACATATTATTAATGTTACGGCGATGGAAGGTAAATTTCACCGTTTCTTCAAAGAATCGCGTCACCCACATACCAATATGGCGAAGGCTGCTTTAAATATGCTAACGCATACTGCTTCTGGTGAATTGGCAAAAGACGGAATTTTCATGAATGCAGTTGATACCGGTTGGGTTACGGATGAAGATCCTGCAGAATTAGCTAAGAAGAAACAAGAAGTTCACGATTTTCAACCCCCTTTAGATATTGTTGATGGTGCTGCTAGAGTAATGGATCCGTTGTTCGACGGAATCAATACCGGAAAACACTGGTGTGGTAAATTCTTAAAAGATTACTTTCCTATTGATTGGTAAGCGTATTTAACTTTAATACAGATATCACTTATCGGTGAATTCGTATTATTATGGATAGGTTCAAATTGAACCTCTTTATAATAAATACGTAATCAATAATCATGAAAATAAGATAATCGCAAAAATGTAGCGAAGGCTATGTTATAATTATTGGTTTAACTAACTTTAGGTTTTGACCAACCAATTATACATAACCGATGAAGACCTTACTACGAAACCTTGCTTTCTTTACTTGTTTATTTATTTCAACAACACTTTTATCTCAAGATTTTTCAGCTTTTGAATATCGTACAATTGGTCCTTCAAGAGGCGGTCGGGTAACTACGGTAACTGGTACTGCCATGCAACCAGGAACTTTTTATTTAGGCGCGACTGGGGCAGGAGTATGGAAAACTGAAGATTACGGAACCACATGGAACAATATCTCTGACGGATTTTTTGAAACTCCCTCAATAGGTGCTATTGAGGTAGCTGTTAATGACCCAAATATTATTTATGTGGGTACTGGTTCTGACGGACTCCGAAGTAATATTATCAATGGAAAAGGTGTTTACAAGTCTATCGATGCCGGTGTCACTTGGACCCATATTGGGCTTGATAATGTAGGACAAATAGGAGCTGTTGAAATTGACCCTACCAATAGTAATATTGTTTGGGTTGCAGCTATAGGAAATGCTTTTAAACAAAATGAAGAACGGGGAGTATATAAAACCATTGATGGTGGTGTAACTTGGGAGAAGGTATTATTCGTTTCGAATAAAACAGGCTTTGCAGATATAGAGTTGTTACCAGGAAATCCAAATGTGGTTTTTGCAGCGGCCTGGAAAGCACAACGTACACCATGGACAATTGATTCTGGTGGAGAGAATAAAGAAGGTGGTATTTATAAATCGGTTAATGGGGGTAAAGATTGGACGAAGTTAGAAGATGGTTTGCCAAAGGGCTTAATTGGTAAAATAGATTTAGCTGTTGCTGCGTCTGATTCGAAAATCGTATACGCAGTTATAGAAGCTCCTGGTGATGAAGGCGGCGTTTATAAATCTATAGATCAAGGTAAAAGTTTTGAACAGACTTCTAGTGAAAAGGGTCTTGTAAATAGACCTTTCTATTATACGAATATTGAAGTTGACCCTACCAATCCTGATATTGTATATTCAAATGCCAATCCGTTATTAAAATCAAAAGATGGTGGTAAAACTTGGACCATTATGGCTGTGCCACATGGTGATAATCATGATATTTGGTTAAACCCGAATAACCCTGATTTATTGATACAAAGTAATGATGGTGGTGCTAATATTTCACATAATGGAGGGAAAACATGGTCTTCTCAGTTTAATCAACCGACTGCAGAAATATATCAAGTAGCTGTAGATGACCAATATCCTTATTGGGTGTATGGTGCTCAACAAGATAATACAACAATTGCGATACCGAGTTCTTCACCAAGTGGTTCTTCACCACAAGGCACTCAAGTAATGATAGAAGTAGGAGGCTGTGAAACTGGACCATCCATACCTAAACCAGGTAACTCAGATATCGTTTATAATAATTGTAAAGGCCGTTTTAGTGTTTATAATAAAATAACAGGAGCCAATCGTGAGTATTCAATTGGCGCTTCGAATATTTATGGTCATAATCCTAAGGATTTAAAATATAGATTTCAGCGTGTGGCTCCGATTCACGTTTCTCCACACGACCCAGATGTAGTTTACATGGGATCTCAGTATGTTCATAAAACTAGAAATGACGGAGTTATTTGGGAAACAATTTCTCCAGATTTGACTGCTTTTGAAGCTGATAAACAGGTTGTCTCAGGTAATCCGATAACACGTGATATAACAGGGGAAGAGTATTACAGTACATTGTATTCTATTCGAGAATCTAAGATTCAAAAAGATCTTATCTGGACAGGTTCAAATGATGGTATTATTTCCTTAACCAAAGATGGAGGGCAGACTTGGGAAAACGTTACTCCTAAAAAAATGCCTAAAGGTGGTAGGATAGAATCAGTAGAACCATCACAATTTGACCCAGCTAAAGCATACATTTCGGTAGATAGACATCTTTTAGGTGATAACACTCCATATTTCTATATGACTAAGGATTTCGGTAAAAATTGGGAACTGATAAGTACATCTACTAATGGAATACCTGCCGATTACACAGCTAAAGTATTACGTGAAGATCCTGTAAAAGAGGGCCTTTTATATGCTGGTACCGAATATGGAATGTTCGTTTCATTTAATGATGGAATAAACTGGAAAGCATTTCAACAGAACCTACCTGTTACGCCAATTACCGATGTAATCATCCATAGAGGAGATTTGATACTAAGTACGATGGGTCGTGGATTTTGGATACTAGACAATATTACTTCTCTAAGAAACCCTGAATTAGTTGAATTAAAAGATAAGGCAATACTGTTTAAACCTGACAATACAATTCGATATAGAACGCCAAGAAGGTCTTCTGACTTTCCTAATTATCCTTCTACAGGTGTATTAGTAGATTATTACCTGCCTAAAGAATTTAAAAATAATGTTCAACTAGAAATATTAGATTCAAATAAGAAATCTATTGTCACCATTGTTAGTGATTCTACATTATTAAAATCTACCTCTGAGGAAGTAGAGGATATGAATTTAAGCATGACTTTTAAATATGCGGATGCCAAACTTGAAACTAAAAAAGGATTGAATCGTTTTGCTTGGGATTTAAAACAAAAAGGAGCTTGGAACGATAAGAAATCAAGATCTTTCAAAAACGGACCTTTGGTACTTCCTGGTCTTTATACCGTTAGATTAACAGCAGGTAAGGAAACTTTAGAGCAAACATTTGAAGTATTAGTAGATCCTAGGCTCGAAAAAGAAGGAGTTAATACTGTTACAATTCAAGAACAACTTGTTTTTGAAAATAAGGTTATTAGCTTATTAACAGAGGCTAGAAAGTTTCAAGCGAAGGTAGAATCTGAGATTAAAACAAGTAAGAACGCTGACAAAAAGACTGAACTGGAAAAGGTATTAAAAGAACTTAAAAATGAAGAAGGTGCTTATCCTCAACAAATGCTAGTTGCTCAGATATCCTATTTATCTTATATCGTTGGGGGTGCAGATAAAGTACCTGGTAATGAAGAAGTAGAACGTCTTAAAGACCTACAGCAACAGTTTAATTCTGTTAAAAACAAAGTAAAACTTAACTAAATATTTAATGGGTAATTGCTACGAATAATAACAATTGCCAAAAAATCTCGTCGATAGAATAAAGGTTTCCGTATAAACAAAAGGGCTAGACTTCTATTCCATTCTACCAGAAAAGTATAAAGTTTCATTTTTGGAGTGTTAATTAAAAACACGCTTTAAATGAAACAATATATAATCATAGCAAGCACTTTATTTGCTCACTTTGCTTTTGCACAAGATGTAGAAACTGATACTGCCTCTAAAATATGGTCTTTAGAAGATTGTATTTCTTACGCAATTGAAAATAACATTACCGTAAAAGATGCTGATTTAAACACCAGTATTTCTGAAGTAAGTTATAATAAAGCAAAATCGGCTAAGCTTCCAAATCTATATGGTAGTGCCTCACAAAACTTCTCTAGCGGTACTTCTATTGATCCAATTACTAGCGATTATGTTTCTGATCAAATACATAGTACCAATCTTGGTATTAATAGCTCTGTAACACTTTTTCAAGGAAATCAGTTAAACAATCAGGTTAAGCAAAATCAACTATTAGTAGAACAGAATAGTTTATTGGCACAAGAAGCCAAAAACAACATTGTAATAAGCATTCTAGAATCTTATTTACAAACCTTGTACAGTAAAGAGGGTATTAGTATTGCCAAAAACAATTTAAGTGCTTCAGAAAAAGAGGTGCTAAGAGCAAAATCTAGATTAGATGCTGGTACTATTGCATTAAGTGATTATACCGAAGCTCAAAGCCAAGCAGCAACTAATAAATACAATGTAATTGCTGCAAAGAACGATTATGAGCTAAACATCATCAACCTAAAACAATTACTAGAATTATCCCCTTTAGAGGATTTAACTATAGAAACGGTTGAAGAGAATCAAGACTTAATCAATCTAGAACTTAACAAAGAAGCTATTTACACCAATGCCTTATCTTATTTACCTGAGGTTGAAGCTAGTAAAACAAACATTCTAGTTAATGAAAAAGAATTAGAAATAGCTAAAGGTGGTTATTTACCAACCCTTGCATTAACAGGAAGCCTTGGTTCTGGTTACACTAGTATACGTGACAATACTTTTACGGATCAATTAGATGTCAATTTTAATCAAAGGTTAGGGCTTAGTTTAAACATACCAATCTTCAATAGAAATCAGACAAAATCTGCTATTCAGACCGCTTCATTTAATATAGAAAAAGCTGAAATTCAAAAACAAACTATTGAGAAAGAAGTAATTAAAAAGGTGGAAACTGCCTACCAAAATGCGCTTTCATCACAAGAGCAGTTATTCGCGGCAGAAGTATCCCAAAATGCTGCAGAACAATCTTATAATCTAGCACAGAAAAAATACGAGTTGGGCGACTTAAGTACTACCGATTTGGTTATTAGTCAAAATACCTTTACTAATGCCCAACAGAACTATTTACAATCAAAATACCTAAATATTTTATATCATCAATTATTACAGTTCTACCAAGGAAACGATATTAAACTTTAATCAAAATGAAAAATAAAACAAAAATCATAATAGGAGGAATAGCGCTGATAGTCTTAGCTTTTGTAGCATATAGCTTTATAAAAGGTGATGACAGCGTTGCTATTGAAGCTAAAACCATAGCAGCTAAAAAAGGTGACGTTACCACTATGGTAACTGCAACAGGTACTATTGAGCCTATAAACCAAGTTGATGTTGGTACGCAAGTCTCGGGAGTTGTGGAGAAAGTATATGTTGATTACAATAGCGTGGTTAAAGAGGGGCAATTAATTGCGGAATTAGATAAAACGAATCTTAAAGCTTCCACTACACAAGCTCAAGCTTCTTATGACAATGCTATTAGTCAAAGAAACTATTTGCAAACCATTTATGAAAGACAGAAATCGTTGTACGATAATCAAGTAATCAGCAAATCTGATTTTGACGATGCTGTTTACAATTACGAAACTGCAAAAGGCACAGTTACACAACGTTTGTCTGACTTGCAACAGGCCAAAACAAACTTAGGCTATGCAAATATCTATTCTCCTATAGATGGTGTGGTACTATCAAGAGATATTGATGAGGGGCAAACAGTAGCCGCAAGCTACAGTACACCAACACTTTTTACCATTGCACAAGATTTACAAGAAATGCAGGTAGAGGCCGATGTTGATGAGGCAGATATAGGAGTTGTAAAAGAAGGACAACGAGTAAGTTTTACTGTTGATGCTTACCAAGGTCAAGAGTTTGAAGGTGAAGTAACACAGGTAAGATTAGATCCAACCATTACTTCAAATGTAGTAACCTATACAGTCGTTATCAAAGCTGATAATCCTGATTTGAAACTTAAACCAGGTTTAACGGCAACTATTTCGATTTACACCCTAGAACTAAAAGATGTATTATCGGTAGAAGCAAAAGCGATCAATTTTAAACCTACCCCACCAGAAATGATGGCATATAACGAGCAGGAGAAGTTAACGATAGAGCGTCCCAATAATGGACCAAGAACAACCGATATAGAAGATGTTACCAAAGTTTGGGTTTTAGAATCTAATGGAGCTATTACTCCGAAAGAAGTGAAATTAGGTGCAAGTGACGGAGTAAACGTTCAAATTTTAAGTGGTATTAATGAAGGTGACAAATTGGTATATAGTTTAAAATCCGAAACTACCCAGTCTGGTGTATCAGCAGGTGGTACAGAAGAGAGTCCATTTATGCCACAACGCCCAGGAGGTAAAAAGAAATAAGCATGAGTAAAGAAATCATAAAAATAGAAAACTTAAAACGTGAGTTCGTCATGGGCACAGAAACTGTTCATGCACTACGTGGAATATCATTTTCTATAAAAGAAGGGGAATTTGTAACTATTATGGGGTCTAGTGGCTCTGGTAAAAGTACTATGCTTAACATATTGGGCTGCTTAGATCAACCCACATCTGGTACTTACGAGATTGATGGTGTAAGCATGAAAGATTTAAGTAGAAATGAACTGGCTACAATTAGAAATGAGAAAATAGGATTCATTTTTCAATCTTATAACCTTTTAGCTAGAACATCTGCAATAGAAAATGTAGAGTTACCATTGTTATATAACAGCAAGGTATCTACAGAGGAGCGAAGAGAACGCGCTATTAAAGCTTTAGAAATGGTTGGTTTGGGAGATAGATTACATCATACACCTTCTCAACTTTCTGGTGGTCAACAACAACGTGTTGCCATTGCTAGATCACTAGTAAACAACCCAGTAATGATTTTAGCAGATGAGGCAACGGGTAATTTAGATACACGTACTTCTTATGAAATTATGTCTTTATTTCAAGATTTGAACAAAAAAGGCATCACCATCACCTTTGTTACTCACGAGCCAGATATAGCTACTTTTAGTAGTAGAACAATTGTATTAAAAGATGGGGATATCATGCAAGATTATCAAAATCATAAAATACAATCCGCAGCAGCAGAATTGGCAAAATTGCCTAAACAAGACGATTAATTATGAGACTATTAAATCTATTCAAAATCGCTTTCAAAGCTATAATTCTTAACAAAACAAGAACATTGTTGACCATGTTAGGGATTATCATTGGCGTAGCTTCGGTAATTACCATGTTAGCTATAGGTGAAGGTTCTAAAGAGAGTATTAGAAGTACCATTTCAAGTATGGGATCCAATATGATTACTATACGTCCTGGGGCAGATGATAGAGGTCCTGCAAGGGGTAGTGGGGGTGATGTGCAAACTCTAACGCTTGCTAACTATGAAACGATAAAAAATCAATCTACACTTCTAAGTTATATAACACCTATTGTAAATGGCGGCGGACAAGTAATAAACGGTGCCAATAACTGGCCAAGTACCATCTATGGTGTTAACCCAGAATATTTGGAGATTAAAGTTGTGGGGCTTCAAAGCGGGAGTATGTTCACCGATGCCGAAGTAAAATCCGCTTCTAAAGTTGTTGTTCTTGGACAAACTGTTGTAGAGAATGTATTCCCTGATGGTCAAGATCCTGTAGGTCAAATGATTCGATTTGATAATATTCCGTTTAAAGTCATAGGAGTTTTAGAAGAAAAAGGAGAAAACACATTTGGGCAAGATCAAGACGATGTGGTTATTGCTCCTTATACCACGGTACAAAAACGCATTTTGGCTATTGATTATTTAAATCAAATCATGGCTTCTGCTATTAGTGAAGATGATGCAGCCGATGCTGTTATAGAAGTGACGGATATTCTACGCGCAGAACATAAATTAATGGGTACCGAAGATGATGATTTTACAGTTCGGTCTATGGAAGAGTTAATTTCTACCTTTAGTTCTACCAGCGATATGCTTACTATTCTTTTGGTTGCAGTTTCAAGTATTTCATTATTGATAGGCGGTATAGGCATTATGAATATCATGTACGTATCGGTAAAAGAACGAACAAAAGAAATAGGACTTCGTATGGCAGTAGGCGGCAAAGGCTCAGATATTTTGATGCAATTTCTTATTGAAGCAATATTAATAAGTATTACTGGTGGACTCCTTGGGGTATTCATAGGACTAAGTGCTACCGTTTTTATTGAAAAGTTCTTACATTGGCCTACCAGCGTAACATTGTATTCAATAATAATATCATTTGCTGTCTGTGCGGTAACAGGTATTTTCTTTGGATGGTATCCTGCAAGAAAAGCATCGTCTTTAGACCCAATAACCGCTTTACGTTATGAATAAGAAATTATGTACAAGAATAAAAAAATAATCATAGTTCAGCATCTACTCATTTGGTTAGTGCTGTTGAGCATACCTTTTGTTTTATCATACGGTCAAGAATTGGATAATAATAGATTAATTGCCCATTTCTTAATACCCATGTTATTCTATGCAATCATATTTTATCTGAATTTTCTCATACTAATTGACAAATTCCTTTTCTCGAATAAAACGGTAGTATTTATTCTTATCAATTTAGTGATTATCGGTTTTTTTATTTTGATGAAAGAATTTATTGAGGATAATTATTTTGCCGAACTCATAAAGAAACGACCGCCAGAGGATAATAGGGAAGGACCTCGATTTAAACTGTTCTTATATGTACAAATGTTATCCTATGCTGCTCCTTTACTTTTTTCAATAGCCATTAAGACCACTAAAAGATGGGTTAGAACTGAAGCAGAGAAAAAGGAAGCGGATAACTTTAAATTACAAACGGAACTGCAACATCTTAGATATCAGTTACAACCACATTTCTTTTTCAATTCTTTGAATAATATATATTCTCTTGTAGATATATCGCCGGATAAAGCAAAATCTACCATTCATAGTTTAGGCAAATTAATGCGCTATTTATTATATGAAACAAGCACTGAATTAGTTCCTCTTTCAAAGGAAATTGAATTCATGAGAAAGTATATTGACTTAATGAATCTTCGTTTAACAGATAAAACAACCGTAGAATCTAGCTTTCCAATTAGTGAACCACAGACTAAAATTGCTCCATTACTGTTCATCTCTCTAATTGAAAATGCTTTTAAACATGGGGTTTCTGCGAACAAAAATAGTATCATTTCAATTGATATGACCATTAAGGAAAACATAGTGGATTTCACAATTGAAAACCATAATTTCCCTAAACAGGACAATGATAAAAGTGGTTCTGGAATTGGGTTGGCTAATCTAGAAAAACGCTTACAGTTATTATATCCAAATAAACACACTTTTAAAAAGGAACTTAAAGGTGGTGTTTACAGGGTTAATTTAAAAATAGAGACTAACTAAACATCATAGGGCTCTTATTTTTTTGAATAGTGATAAACTGAATACTCTAATTCAATAATTACTATGTATAGAAAAATTTTTTTGAGTGTTATCAAATAAAACAATATCGCTACTCAAGTTATCTTATTTCAAAAATATAATTCGTTTAAACTTTAATATATGAAAGATGCCTCTAAGCAAACGCTTGTAGCGCTTTTTAAAAAACTTTGGGATTACGTAAAACCTTATAAAAACTTGGTCATTGCGTCTTTAATCTTAACCATAATCGGCTCATTATTGGCGCAGGTTAATGCGTTAGTATTACGCTACACCGTTGATGAATTAACAACCTTAAGTGACGCTAATAAAACCGTAAAAGAAGGGTTTTCGCTATTAGCAACAATTAGCATTATTCTTCTTTTAAAGGAAGGTTTTTATGCATTAGTACAATTTGGTCAAAAGTTCTACGGAGAAAAAATGAAAATTTACATTTCAAAAGACTTTGCTCAAAATATTGTAGAACGCATATTGACTTACAAAATGGCTTTTTATAGTTCTCCAACTAATGAAAGTGGCAAATTACAAACCAGAATAGATTTAGGCGTCTCCAGCCTTACACAGTTAGTAAAAAACTTTTTTATTGACATATTACCTTTATTTTTTAATGCTTTTGTAGCTTTAATTATCATGTTTAACGCCAACGTATATGTGGGGTTAGTGAGTCTTTCAATTATTCCACTTTTCTTCTACATAAGCAGTTTACAAGCTAAAAAACTGAAAGGTTTTAGACGCACCATGAGGAAATATAGAGAAACAAAAAATAATGGCATTATTGGTTTAATAAATTCTATTACCGTTATAAAATCTTTTACAAGAGAAAGTTTTGAAAGTAAAAAGCACGAAGCCATTCAGATAGACATGACTGAAAATCAATTACAAACAAGAAAATTAAGTTTCTTATTTGACGGATTGAAGAAATTCACAGAACAATTTGGAGTCGTAATTATTATCATATTAACCGCTTATTTTGTTTTAAATGGCAGCATGACTATCGGCGCCATAATGTTTCATATTTTACTATTTAACAATGTATCGGCACCTATACAACAGCTACATCGCATTTATGATGAAGTACAAGATGCGATAATATATTCGGATGCGTTTTTTGAAATTATGGACGCAGATGAAGAAACAGAATTAAGTGGCACTTACATTCCTGAAAAATTCACCGGTACTTTTGAAATTAAAAATGTAGATTTTGCATATCCTAATGGAACAAAAGCCCTTTATGATGTTTCCATGGTTATTAAACCCAATACGATAAATGCTCTAGTTGGTTTAAGTGGTGCTGGAAAAAGCACGGTGATTAATTTGTTAGATAAGTTCTACGCACCCACTTTAGGTAAAATACTTTTAGATGGTGTTGATTTACAAGAGTATGATACGCATTGGCTAAGAGATAACATCGGATTGGTATTACAAAAGAACCATATATTTAATGGTAGCATTAAAGAAAACATCCTTTACGGAAAAGAAAATGCTACAGAGGAAGAGGTTGTAGCAGCAGCAAAACAAGCCTATATCCATGAGCAAATTATTCAATTACCAGAGGGATATAATTCAAAAGCAACATTACTATCTGGAGGGCAACAACAGCGGGTTTCTATAGCAAGATTATTTCTAAAAAATCCTCCTATTATTTTTCTTGATGAACCTACGGCAAGTTTAGATGCTATAGCAACAGAAAAAATCAAGAAAAGTTTAGACGCCATAAAAAAAGGGCGGACAGTAATCGTTATTTCTCATAGTATTTCTCAAATAATTGACGCCGAAAATGTCATTGTTTTAGAAAAAGGAAAAGTTATCGAACAGGGTACTCATGTGGCATTGTATAACAATGAGAGTGCCTATTATAAAATTTTTAATGCTATGGCAAATAGCTTAAATATTGATAAAATTAAAAACACGTTAAAAGAATAAATTTCTGATTTTATTTATAAAATTAGAACTATAAATAATAAAGCGAAAGACTATGAAATATTCAATTTTAATTATCCTCGTCGTCTTATCTTTTGGTTCTATTTCCGCCCATGAAGGTGGACATGGAGTTCCATCCAAACAATGGGAATTAACAACCACTGATAGAATAATCAAGGCTGATTTTATTTCATACGAAAACGGTGAAGTTTGGCTCATGGATGGCAATCATACTATTCAAACTTTTCAAATAACAGACTTCGCACAAGCTGATCAAAACTATATTAAAACAAAAAATAAATTTATTCATTCTTTAAATAACAGCACAGCTATTGAAGCTGATTCTCAATCACTTTCAATTTTTAATTGGGTTCTTATTGGTTTAGGTATTCTTCTTTTGTCCTTTTCTATTTTTAAACTGATAAAACAAAAAAAAGTAGTGTACTTAACTCACGGAGTACTCGGTTTAGGTGTAATTTTAATAGTATCGTGTAAAAATACCAGTGCAACTAAAACAAGTACTACGCAAGTACCAGCAAATAATGTTTCTTTGATGCAAATCTTTTTTGAAAAATTTGACGGTGTTACAACACATTCAGACGCTAAGTACCTGTATGTTTCATCAAATGGCTTACCAAATCATTACATGATGGTTGGTATAACAAACTGGCAACAACAAGTTCCTATCAAGTAAAATTATACCGGTGACAATAGTTGGGCAATACCTACGCATCCAAAAATGGCAGAATACCCATTATCTACAAAAACCAATTTACTAAAAGGTGCGATAGCTGTTGCAGTAAATGGAATCCCCATATTTAACCCTTTAAACAATAGAGGTGAAGATGCGAATGCTATTGGAGAATTAGACAACTGGGGCGGACATTGTGGTCGTGCAGACGATTATCATTATCATTTACCACCATTGCATTTACAAGATCAAGTAGGTACAGGTAATCCTGTTGCTTACGCTGTAGATGGTTTTCCCGTATATGGCGAAACAACAGATGCATTAGATGAATATTTAGGAAAAACAAACGCAGATGGTTCTTATCAATATCATACTATTAAAGAATATCCTTATTTCATTGCAGGTATGAGAGGTGAAGTCATATTGGACCCAAAAACAGAGGCACCAGAGAATCAAGTGTCTCCGCAACCTAGAACACAAGAATTAAGACCTGCTTTAAGACCACTACGAGGTGCTGAGATTATTGGTTTTAAAACTTTAGGAGAAAATTCATATGCGTTAACGTACAGTTTAGATTCAGAAGAATATATTATAAATTACAAATGGGACAATGAAGACAATTACAGCTATCAATTTATAAATCCTGATGGTACAGCAACCGTTGAAACCTATAAATTAAGAGTAAAATGAAATATTCAAAATTAATAATACCCATTCTTTTTATTGGGTTGATGTCTTGTAAAAATAATAAAAAAGGAACTACAGAAGTGAATCATGATAATTTCAAAACTATACATTCAGATTTTAAACTAACCAGTATTGCAATAGAGGATGCTATTTTATTGGATGCTTACAAGTGCGAAGAGAAGGTCAATGATCTCGAAAACTCCATTCCATTGTCGTGGGAAAATGTGCCAGAAGGCACTAAATCTTTAGCAGTTGTAATTTATCATTACCCGAAAAAGGATAATAAAACAGAAATTAATTCATACCTGTTATTATGGGATATTAATCCGAAAACAACAGAAATACCATACAAAATGGCGGCTAAAGGGAATTGGTTTATGGGATCTAATAAAGATGGTACAGCGATATCCTATACGTCGCCATGTTCTCGTGGTAAAGGTAAACACGAATATACCATAGCGCTTTATGCCTTATCCGAAACACCTACCACTTTACCTAAAGAACACAGTTTACATGTAGATTATAATGTATTTATGAATGCAATGAATACCGTAAAAATTATAGATAGAACAACATTAACATTTATAGACTCCAATTAAAAAAAACATAATAATGATACACTTAAAGAACATTATATTACTCTTTGTTTTCGCTTCTTTAACGATTACAGCTTGTAAAAACAGTCCAAAGACTACTCCTCAGAATTCAGAAGTTTATAAAGGCACAGCATCTGTATCGCAAGGGCAAGCAACAGTTGTAACTGAAAATATATTGGAATGCGATAAAGGTAGAGAAGCGCCAATTGGTACTTCTACTGCAACAGACGGCAGTACATGGACGGTTCCTGCAGCCGTTAATTTTACGGATGACAGTTTTCCTTTTGCATCCGATTTGTTTAATCCTTGTACAAAGGTAGAATATAAAAATGCAGACGAAGCTCTAGCAGCTTTAGACGGAACAGATATTATAGAAGTAGATGCCGATGGTGAAATAATTACAGCGTATGTATTTGCTGACAACTATTTTGAAATGTACATTAATGGAATTCCTGTTGGGAAAGATAATGTGCCTTTTACGCAATTCAATTCTAATATTGTTAGGTTTAAGGTAAGCACGCCTTTTACAATAGCCATGAAATTGGTAGATTGGGAAGAAAATAGTGGTTTAGGATCTGAGGCGAATAGAGGACAAGCATTTCATCCTGGAGATGGAGGTATGGTAGCTGTTTTTAAAAATGCTAAAGATGAGATAATTGCAACAACAGATGCTAATTGGAAAGCGCAAACCTTTTATACAGCGCCTATAAGAGATTTATCTTGTGCTAGCGAAGAAGGCACTTTAAGATTAAGTGAAACGTGTAGTACGGAAGATTCTAATGACGGAACGTCATATTACGCTTTACACTGGAAAACACCATCAAACTGGCAATCGGCTGCTTTTGATGATAGCCAATGGCCTAACGCAACAGAGTTTACAAACAATACTATAGGTGTAGATAATAAACCATCTTACACCAATTTTACAAATATTTTTGATGATAGTACCGCAGATGCTCAATTTATATGGTCAACAAATGTAATTTTAGATAACGAAGTATTAGTTAGATATACCGTAAAATAGATATAGAAATATTTCTTTAGACTATTAAAATTAGAAACCTGATATGGAAAGCGTACAAATTACTTGCATGATTGTTGACGATGAGCCTATGGCTGTTAACCTAGTTGAGAGCTATGTAGAGAAAACTCCGTATTTAACGTTGAAAAAGAAATGCAATAGCGCTATAGAAGCCATGCAGTTTTTAAATACTGAACAAGTAGACCTTTTATTTCTAGATATTCAGATGCCAGATTTAACCGGACTGGAATTTTCTAAAATGCTTCCAAAACATTCGCGAGTCATTTTTACGACCGCTTTTGACCAATATGCATTAGAAGGTTTTAAAGTTGAGGCTTTAGATTATCTACTTAAACCTTTTGATTATGCCGAGTTCTTAACCGCTGCTAATAAAGCCTTAGAGTGGTTCTCTTTGGTAAAAGGAAATACACATTCCTCTACGGTATCCGACGAAAAAGAATTTCTTTTTGTAAAATCAGAATACAAGCAATTGCGAATTAAACTTGCCGATGTTCTTTATTTTGAAGGATTAAAAGACTACATCAAAATTTGGTTAAAAGATAATCCTAAGCCTATTCTAACATTAATGAGTCTTAAAAGTTTAGAAGAAGAATTACCTAGTTCAAATTTTATGCGAGTACATAGATCATTCATTGTATCCTTAAAATATGTTGAAGTAGTTGAACGTAGTCAAATCATAATCAATAAACAACGCATCACCGTTTCTGAGCAATACAAGTCACGGTTTTTAGATTATATAAACGATAATTCATTGAATTCTTAGTATTTCATAATAGAAGTAGATTACAACAAGTAGATTTAAATAATCATACTTATTTTTCAGTACATTTAAATTTGATTTTTAAACCTGTTTGAAAATGAATTTACATTCCACATTTATCAAAGTCTTTTTTGTCTTTACATTAATTTTATCAATTTCTTGTGGAAGTAAAAAAGTCAGTAATAACTCAGATTCTGCAATTAATCTAGATGATACCAGAACTGAAACAAAATGGGTGTCTATTTTTAATGGTAAGGATTTAACCGGATGGACCATTAAAATTCCTGGGCATAACTTAGGTGAAAATTTTGGCAATACTTTAAGGGTAGAAGATGGTATTCTAAAAATTAGGTATGATGAATACGGACCGGAATTTAATGACCGTTTTGGTACGGTATATTTTGACAAATATCTTAGCAATTATAGATTGAAAGTTGTGTATAGATTTGTTGGAGAAACGGCACCAGGTGCACCAACTTGGGGATATCGTGATAGCGGAATTCAATTTCATGGACAACCTCCGGCAACACAAAAAATAGATCAGGCTTTTCCTGTTTGTTTGGAATATAATTTTCATGGTGGTAATGGCACTGATGAACGCCCATTAGGAGCTGCTTGCACCAACGGAATGTTTATAGAACATAGTGGTGTACAGAATAAGACGACTTGTATTGCTGCCGATGTCTCCAAAACATTTCATGGCGATCAGTGGGTTACCGCTGAGATTGATATTAAAGATGGTGTAATTACACACTATGTTAATGGTGAAGAAATTTTAAGATATTCCAATCCAACTTATAATACCGAAAACGCTACTGCCAAAATGTTAATGACCGATGAGGATACAAAAGTAAAAGGTGGCTTTATCTCTTTACAGTCAAACAGCCACCCTATTGATTTTCGTACTATTGAACTTATGGAATATTAATTCGATAGATTCAAAATACATAAATTACAATGTTACTTTTTCTCCGGTTTTTGCCGCTAAAAAAATAGCATCTATAATTTTCATATCCTTAACACCCTCTTCGCCGTCAACCGGTACTATTGGGTGTACACCATCAAAAATTAATGCGGCCATACCATCCATCTGTAACGTTTGATGGGTAACGTGAGGTTGGGCCAAGGGCTCTTTATGCGTTCTTCCTTCTATAGGGCCATAACCTGTTGACGGCTGCATTTCTACAAATCCTTTAGAACCAGTCATATAAAATCGGTCTAAATTGTTCATGCTGTACGTAGAAAGGCAATTGGCCACAGCACCGCTAGAGAATCCCATTTGAAATTGTATAGTTTCGTCGATACCTTCCTTGAATTTTACCGGATCTGTCTTAGTTTCTTGTGCTGTTACCCAAGTAGGCTCTTCGCCCAACATATATCGAGCGCCATTGATAGAATAGATACCAATATCCATCATAGCACCACCACCTGAAAGTTTTTTATTTAAACGCCATTGTGTTGGGTCGCCTATTGTAAACCCAGATTGTCCTTGAAAAAATTTAGTATCACCGAAAACTCCGTCTTTACGCATTTGAATAACTGCAACGGTTTTAGGTTCAAAATGCATTCTATAACCAATCAATAATTTCACATTTGCGGCTTTACAGGCATCAACCATTTGTTGACCTTCTTCTGCATTTACACCCATTGGCTTTTCAGAAATTACATGTTTACCAGCTTTAGCAACCCTAAATGTCTGTTCCTTGTGCAATCCATTAGGAGTTATAATATAGACTGCATCAATATCCGGATTGTTTTTTATTGCATCGAAATTTTCATAGTTATAGCAGTTCTTATCTGGAATGCTATATTTCGATTGCCATTTTTTAATCTTGGAAGGTGTTCCACTAATGACACCAACTAATTTTGCTCGTTTGCAAGATTGCATTGCTTCTGCTACACGCGTACCGTAACTACCTAAACCCATTATCGCCACTTTTAATATTGGGCCATCATACGGTTCAGAGCCAGCTGCAAATAAGTTAACCGGACTATATAATAGGGGTATTGCAACCGAAGTTACTGATAGTTTTTCCAAAAATTTTCTTCTCGAAGTCATAGTTAATTATGTTTGGTTGAATTTTTCTTATCTAAATATAAGAAATCTAAATACGTAATGTTCGCAATGACCATAACTTAGTTAACGGATTGGTTTAGGTTTTATATTACTAAAAGTGATAAAAATAGGATGGATACGATTATTTAAAATAGAACCGTATAGGTAATTTTGATATAAAATTAAATACATGAGCAGGGGATTTGTAAAAGAAGAAGATCAAGAAGAAATACCAATGGTGCCACCTAGAGCTGATTTACCTGTAGGGATAATCAATTATGTTACACCACTAGGCTTGTACCAATTATTGGAAGAAAAAAAGGCATTAAATATTAATAAAGACCTGATATCACAAGAAAACGAAAAGGAACGTCGTATTGCTGTTAATCTTATCAACGCTAAATTGCAATTATTAAATGAAAGAATTTCTATAGCCAAGGTTGTGAACTTAAAGGAGCAACCTGAAAATGAAATTCGTTTTGGGGCAAAAATATCTTTATTAATCGGAGATTCTAAGAATATACAAGAATATCAAATTGTGGGAGTAGATGAAGCTAATATTTCAAAACAAAAGATATCATTTCTATCACCAATAGCCAAAGTTTTAATTTCAAAAAGAGTAGGGGATACAGTTGTATTAAATCTTGGCAAGGAAGAACGGGTATTTAAAATTAAAGAAATTAAGTATCCTTAGTAACCTATAATCTAAACAGTTTGTCACTTATGTCTTTTTAAATTAGACATGTTTTTTTAGGGGTAACCAACCTTCAATATTTAAATTATCTTTTTAAGAATTTTCTTGGAAGGAAGCGTAAAATAAAATGTAGTTCCTTTATTTAAAGTACTTTCTACCCAAATTTGACCTCCGTTCTTTTCTACCATTTCCTGACAAATAGATAAACCTAACCCAGTTCCTTTTTCATTATTTGTACCGTAGGTAGACTTGTAATTGTTCTCTTTGAAAATATTATTTGTTGTCTGCGAATCCATTCCTATTCCATCATCTACTATGGATATTTGTACTTTACTATCTTTCTCTATAGCCGAGATTGTAATGTTTCCTTTAGCATTTGTGAATTTTATAGAATTACTAAGTAAGTTTCTTAAGACAATATTAATATGACTATTATCACTATAGCTAATCGTTTCTTCATTAAGTTTATTGGTAATGGTTATTCCTTTTTTAATGGCTAAAGGCCTTAATAATCTAATATTTTCCTGAACTAAAACTTGAATATTTATATTTTTTGGATTATGTGTTATACCGCTAATTTGTGTTTGTCCCCATACCAGAAGATTATCTAGCATATCGGTGATAGAACGTAAATCTTCTAAGGCTACAGGTAAGAATTGGTCAGATTGTTCTTTTGACATTTGACCGTCTACATATAGTTCCATTATCCCATAAAAAGAATTAATGGGACCTCTTAAATCATGTGCTATAAGGGAAAAGAGTTTATCCTTGGTATTATTACTTTCATTTAATTCTAACTCTCTTTGTTTTAATACTTGTTGGTTCTTTTGTAAAGAAGTATTGAATTTCCCTTGAATTTTATAGTCCCTATAAATCAAAATAAGAAATACAATAAGCACGAATAACCCGCATAAAGCGATAAAGGTAAATGTTTGTTGATTTGCTATTTCTTTATTTTTTTTCTCAAGTAGGAGATTCTTTTGAACCTCATATTCTTGATGGCTTCTTAACATCGACATACTTTTCTTGAAGTTTTCCGAATCAACTTCAGCAATCAGTTTTAGATAATCGTCTTGATATTCTAAGGCAATCTTATAATCTCCATTAACTCTATTAATAGAAGAAAGTGTTCTGGTAGTTTTTTTTAGTACTTCAGAAAAATTGATAGGGAGTGCTTCTTTATGAGCTCTTAATGCATAATGTTCGGCAGAATCTATTTGACCTAAACCTAAATATGCGTCTGCCAAACCACTATACGTATTTAATGTACCTGTAAAATAGTTTAGATTCTCGCATATTTTATTACTTTCCAAATACCATTTTAAGGCATTCTCATAATTCTTTTGTTCTAAAGCTATTATTCCTTTCACCTCATAGCAAAATGATAACCAATCCAAACTTTCTTCTTCAGTAAAAATTGGTATGGCAATACTCAAGGCATCATAAGCTTCATTAAAATTATGCATATTGGCATATACTGATGCCATTGTACTTAATGTACTTGCTATTAGAAATTTATCCCCAATTTCCTTATTGATTGTGTAAGCTTTCTTATGAAAAATTAAAGAAGTTTCGTAATCATTAAGTTTGTTATATATAACGCCAATGTTATCATATAAAAAACCTAAAAATTTAGGTTCATTTATGACCTTACCTAATTCAATACCTTCTAAATAAAACCTAAGTGCACCGTTATAATCACCTGTTTCAGAAAGAATGTTACCATAATTATTGAGAACATATCCTTCAAGTTTCTTAAAATCATTGTCTTTAGAAAGCGCAATAGCTTTATTATAGTAATACTTATAATTTTCCTTATCAGCCATTCTAGCGTAATAGTCACCTAAACGCAAATAAGCAAACCCTTCTCCTTTTATATAATTTGTTTTCAGACTTAATGCTAAACCTTCATTAACCAAGAGCAGAGTACTATCTTTATTTGTATAAAGTAGATTATTAGACAATTCTATTAATAAATCAATGTATACAGGGCTTTCAGGATTAAAATCTTGTTTTGACTTTAGTTCCTTTATTTTGGCTAAGTTCTTTTTTTCTGATTGTGCAGATAAATTTAAAGAGCAGATAAGACTCATGAAAAATACTATCAGAGCCAGAAGAGTACTACCGGTACTAAATTTATTTCTCATTTTACAAATTAGGAATTAAAATCTAAATATATAATCTACTTATGACACATCACTATTTATGTTGTAAAACATCATAAATTGTATGTATTTTCTTACTTATATGATAATTAGCTATTAACAAGACTTTATAATATACGTTAATATTTATACTGGTTAGTTAGCTATATTTTTATGATAGGGGATAGAAACGATTAAGACTAAGTTTAATAAACTTAGTCTTAAGAAAGAATCAAGTTCTTTTCTAAATACAATTTCATAGCGATATTTATTTCTTGTTGATTCGCTAATGGTCTTTTGTTAAATGGAGTTTGTGGCATATAAGGGTAAGGACCAAATTCCGGAGTTATTGTAATATCGTCCATGACTTTTTGTTCATTGATTATAGCTTGCCACCAAACTAGATATTGATTTACATAGTTTTTCCATTCTGGCGCAAAAGGATGATTTACCTGTGGTGTCTGTTCAAAACCTACTCGTGCATGAATATGTTTAATATGCGGAATAATCTTATTAAGAATATGTTCTTGATCTTGTAACATGCTTTCTGAAACAACACACCAATGCGATAAGTCACCCACCAATTTCAATTGTGGAAATTTTTCTAAATAGGTTAGGGTAGTGGCAGAATGAAAAGTAAATCGGCCCCTATGAATTTCATGGTAAACTGGAATGTTATGTATTTCAGAAAAAGTTTCTATGGCATCTATGATTTTGCAGTTATCGTCAAATGAGTAGTGGTCTTTCCCTGTATGGGAATTGATAAAGTCTGGGGCAAATGGCAACATGCACTCCAATCGTTTAATCACATTGGAAGTATAATTAGAAACGGATTCTTGCTTTATCTCTAAAACTTGTTGAAGTACACAAACAAAATTTGGGTCACTTTTTCTGGTCGTATTTAAGACTTCTAAAAATTGTTGTTCAAAAGCTTTGTCTTCTGGAACATTAATTTCAACACCTTGAAAACCTTGGTCTTTAGCAAGTAATAGAAACTCGCTAGGTGATAAATGTTCACTACCCCAAAAAGGATATAAATAGTTGACATTCTTCATTTAGTACAATACAGGGTTCAAGGGTGAATTAATCGTTTCTCCAATTTGTGCACCTGGGCACCAGGTGTCCCAATCGTTCTGTTGACCATCATTACTAGGCTCTTTCAATTTCATGTCCTTGTCCATATAAATTACGGTCATTACTTTACGTATTTCATCTGTCGTATTAGCACCAGCACGGTGAAAAACCCAACCAGAATGGAAACTGATCTCACCAATATCAAAGGACTCTATAACATGTTCAAAACCGGTTACTTTCAATCTTTTCTGTATTTCTTTTTCGCTTTCATCACTTATAGAAAGGTCTCTACCGTCCATAATTTCATGACTTCCGGCACTAAACTCTAATGGTCCCATGCTTAATGGTGTTTCTTGTAAAGGAATCCAAGCTGTAACAGTTTTATCTGTTTGTAATGGCCAATAATACTGATCAGCATGCCAAGGAGTAATACCGCCACCCGCTTCTTTAAATAAGGCTTGATCATGGTACAGTCGCACACCTTCAACTTGCATAAGTTCTGCGGCTATTTGTGCCAATCTTTTTGAGAATATAAATGGTTTTATAGCTTCGTCTTCTTTCCATAAATTGAATAACTGTACAAAGGCTTTACCATAAGTATCCCGCTTATCTAACGGTTTTGGTTCTGCATTTAATTCATTTACTTTTTGGGAAATTATACTATTGTAATGTGAAAGTGTCTCGGAATCCAATACATCCTTTAATTTTATAAAACGGTTTTTGTAGTAAAAATTAATTTGCTCTTTTGTAAGAGTATAAGGATTACTAAGTATGTCTTGTTTTTTCATAACTCCAAATTTGTTCTATAAAATTAGTTAGAACAATAGTCATAAAGTTTTTCAATTTTAACCAAAACCATGCATATCTAAACATAAATGATTAAATTTTAACTTATTCATTGTTTATATAAGTTATATGAAGCTTGTAGTTGAAAAAATTGGATTGCAAAAAACTAAAAAATCATTTCACTTTTTTAAACTTGAAGTCGACTATTTTAAACCCTTTTGGCATTACCATCCTGAATTAGAACTTACCTTGATTATAAAAGGCAGTGGTACCCGTTTTGTTGGGAATAGTATATTGCCTTTTGCAGAAAAGGATTTAGTGCTTTTGGGAGCAAATTTGCCACATAATTATACTTCTCTTATTCATAGCGAGGAAAATAAACATGAAGCTATTGTTCTTCAATTTCCTTCAGATATTTTCAATACATTCTCGGAATGTGAAATGTTACATACGTTATACAAAGAAGCAGATAAAGGGATTCAGTTTATTAAACCGGATGAAAAAATATTTCAATTATTGCGTGATTTTGAAACATTACCGAAAGCAGAACAACTGGCGAGTTTACTTCAAATAGTTCATCGATTATATCAGGATAACCATAGGAAATATCTTTCATCTTCGACGTTTCATCATCAAATTACAACTGCTAAATCTCAGGGAAAGATAAAAACTATAACCACCTTCATCCTTGAAAATTTAGATAAAAAACTTACCGTAAAAGAAATGGCTAATAAAACGAATATGGTAGAACAATCTTTTTGCAGATGGTTTAAAAATGCCGTGGGACATTCATTTATTACATTTTTAAACTTATCAAGAATAGAAAAGGCCTGTATGTATTTATCAACTACAGATAAACAAATACAGGCCATTGCTTTTGATTGTGGTTTTGAAAGCCTATCTCATTTTAACCGAACCTTTAAAAAATTAAAAGGGAAGAGTCCCAGAGATTTTAGGACTTAAACTTCTGCCTCAGTTTCCGCTTCAATTGGTTCTTCTTCAATAACTTCTGAAACTGCAGGTACTGAATCTTTCAATATATTGAATTTTTCTACGCGTTTCATATCATCTTCTTCACCAGAAAAATATGGAAATACATCCATAATTGGAGATTCTGATATGGCAGGTACAGTATATTCACCCATAGTATCTTTCATTATACTGATGGTATTGTCATAGGCTTCTTTGACATCATTTGCCTGAATCAATAAATACATGTTTGTCTTACGTTCTTTTCCGCTTTCTTCATCAAAAGCGATTAAAGATACTCTAGATTTAAACCAACGGTCCGAATTTTCAAAAGGGTGAATTTCGGCAAAATTAGCGACCTTAATATTGGTAATCTTAATTTCTTCACTATCGCTTAAATAGGCAGACATTTCTTCTGTAATTCTACTTTCTGCTTCGGTATATGAAATTGCATCAACCAAAAAAGGTTCGGTTTTTACCTTTTGCATTCCTGAAGCTTCATCAAGCTTTCTATATTTTACTTTACACTCGTACCACGTTGCACTCATTTTTCACATTGTTTTAGGGGTGTCAAATATAAGTTTTAGCTATTGTTGGTACAGGTAAAATTGAGAATAGATATTCACAAATTATTTAGTGATAATATAATTACCTACAAATAAGACACTTATATAAAACTCAAAAGATTGCAGATAAAGACTCTGCAAAGAATAAAAAATTTCTTAGAAAATTAGTTAAAACAATTCTTGCTTTACATGTTCATAATACGAATCGCTTACCGGTATAATAACATCAGAAAGAAGTAAATCTCTACCTTTTAACCCTGTTACGCTACTCTTATTAATGATATAAGACCTATGCACTCTCATGAACATAGAACTTGGTAACTCTTGCTCTAAAACTTTTAAGCGTTGATTGCTAATTATCTTCTTATCACTTAAATGGAACGTGACATACTCACTATCACTAACTACATAAAGAATATCTTCATATTTTACCTTATGCAAATCATAGCCTGATTTTATAGTTATAGCATTGGATTTTTCGAGCGTTTTATTCGATTTCACTTTATTTACCGCAGTAACAAAACGTTCGAACGTAATTGGTTTTAACAGATAATCTACAGCATTTAGTTCATAGCCTTCTAAAGCATATTGTGAGTAAGCTGTGGTGAAAATTATCTTGGTGTTGGAATCTACCATTTTTGCAAAATCCGTCCCCTTTATCTCGGGCATTTGAATATCCAGAAACAAAACATCTACATCATATTCTTTCATTAATTGTAAAGCCACTAACGGATTCTCAGCCTCACCTACCAAATTCAAAAAATCTAACTTTTCTATATAAGATATTAGTAGAGCACGTGCCAATTCTTCGTCATCTACGACTATACAATTTATACTATTCATGCAGTTGTAGTTTTAAATTTACTTTAAATGCCTGCGAAGTTTCGTTTATAACCAATTCATGTCGGTTTGGATATAGAATTGCCAAACGTTTCTTTACATTTTCTATCCCGATGCCACCAACATCATCCTTTACGATCTTAAATTCAGGTTTACTATTCTCTAATTCAAAATCAATACTATTTTCGGTAGCATTAATTTTCAGATTAATAAATGTGCCAGTTACTTTTTCAATATTACTATGCTTTAAGGCATTTTCCAAAAAAGGAATCAATAACATGGGTACAATCTGTATGTTCTGATTTTCTATAGAAAATGTAGTCGTTATAGGATATGTTTTACTGCTTTTAAGAGAAAATAATTTTATATAATTTTCAATATAATCTATCTCTTTATACAGCGGTACAATCTCTTGCTCACACTCGTATAAAACATACCTAAGCATATCTGACAAGTAACTGATACTCTTTTGAGTTTTACCGGAATCAATAGCAGATAGTGCATATATATTGTTTAGCGCATTGAATAAAAAATGTGGATTAATCTGCGATTTCAATAGCTTCAACTCTGTTTGTAAAGCTTCATTTTTATTGATGACTATTTCCTCTTCTTTTCGCTGAGCAAGTAGAAATATTTCTACAAGCGTAGCTATCACATAGGCTATGGCAATCAATAATAGATTAATAAAAAAACGTGATGGCGGTCTACGGTTAACATCTAACGGTGGTCCATCTTCAAATCTGGGTCCTTGTCCAGGTCCTGGTCCAAATCTAGGTCCTGGTACCTGTCCTACATTATCCAGACTTAGAATCTGATCCGGAACAACATTGGTTAAAATTAGGGTGACCACAAAAACCGTAATTATAGAGACTATAGTAAATGCTATATATTTTTTCTTAAGTAATAATTGAGGAACCGTATAGTAGATTAATATGGCAATTACTAAAATCTGAAATACGAGCGCCATTCCGTTTTCCGCTGCAAATTGAATATCACTGCCACTAAAAATCCAAGCAGTTGACCAAATCAGTAACCATAGCGCTACGTGAAATATAAAATTCTTATGTCTGTTCATGTTGCAAATAAAAGGAATAATAATTCAAACAAACCCCGTAAACAAGGCTATAAACAGGTGATACTAAAGAGTTCGCTGTTTATAATATGGCATTCACTTAAAAGTAAACGGCAAACACTTAATGCGCTCATATTACATTGAAGTTTCTCACATCTTTGTTCTCGAATATTAATTATTAAAATTAAAACATATGAAACGTATTACATTAAAAACTGGATTATTATTTGCCATGTTGGTTGCTTTTGGAACCGTTACCGCAAATGCACAGTCTAAAGGAGATAGAAAAGAACCGCCAACATTTACTGAACTATTAAAAAAAATGGATAAAGATGAAGACGGTCAACTTTCTAAAGAAGAAGTAAAAGGACCTTTAAAAGATGATTTTGATAAGATTGATGCGAATGAAGATGGTTTTCTTTCTAAGGAAGAATTAGATAATGCTCCTAAACCAAAAGGAAGGTCTAGAAACTAATTCACATTAATCCTTAAAATTTTACACATGAGTTATAAAGATATCAAGTCTGTTTTTCCGATTGAAAAAATTTTATTTTTCTTATTTATTTCTGTTTTTATTGCTTGTAGCGATGATGACACGATAACAAGTACTGACGATGATGAAGAAATTGTAGAAGAGGAAGAAGTTAGTACAACTGTTGACGATACCGATTTTGAAGCTACAGATTGGACCACGGCAACACACAGTAAAGATGCCGACCCAGATTTTGAAGAGGTATTTGAAGATAATGCGGTAAAACGCCTTGATATCGTTATAACCGAAGATCGTTGGGATAGTATGTTAGATAGCATGACATCTCTTTATGGTTCTTTTGGCGGATCTAGCCAAGGTGGTGGAGGCGGACCAGTTAGCACCACATCAACTGATGAAGATCCAATATTTGTTCCAGCAGAAGTATTCTATGAAGGCATAGAATGGTATAGAGTAGGTGTTCGATTTAAGGGAAACTCTAGCTTACAATCTACTTGGCAAGCAGGGAATTTAAAACTTTCCTTTAAACTAGATTTTGATGAGTATGAAGATGATTATCCCCAAATAGACAATCAACGTTTTTATGGATTTAAGAAGTTAAGTCTTAAAAATAACTTTGACGATAAATCAATGCTACGTGAAAAAGTAGCTGCAGATGTATTTCGAAATGCTGGTTTAGCAGTTTCAAACACTGCTTTTTATACGGTTTATGTTGACCATGGAGATGGTCCTATTTATTTCGGATTGTACACACTTGTTGAAGAAGTTGATGATACCGTAATCGATGAACAATTTTCTGACGATGATGGAAATTTGTATAAGCCAGATGGTGATGCCGCAACTTTTGCTTCGAGTACTTATGATGAAGACGAATATGTTAAAAAGACGAATGAAGATGATGCCGATTTTTCTGATGTAGAAAGTCTTTTAAATATTTTACATGACGCATCAAGAACAACAGACGCTGTAGCATGGAGAACAAATTTAGATGCTACACTTGATACAGATGTATTCTTGAAATACTTGGCAACCAATACTATTATTCAAAATTGGGATACTTATGGTAGAATGTCCCATAACTACTTTCTATATAACAACCCTGATAACAGCAAATTAACCTGGATACCTTGGGACAATAACGAAGCTTTACAATATGGTAAACAACAAGGTTCTGCAGAGTTAGATTTCTCAAACGTAACAGCATCTCAATGGCCATTAATATCATACTTATATAGTGATGATGTTTATCAAGCTAAGTACGATGCGTATGTTCAAGAAGTTATTGAAGGTCCTTTTAACGAAGCAACGGTACAAGCATTGTATGCTAGTTATTCTGCACTAGTAGAACCTTATGCAACTTCTGAAATTGAAGGATATACATTTTTAAATTCTAGTGCAGATTTTCAAAATGCAGTAAATGAACTAAATGCACATGCCACAAGTAGAACTGCGGCAGTAAATAGTTACTTAAATAGATAATAATTGTTGTTGAAGTTAGCTCAAAGCTTCGTGAGAAATCATGGAGCTTTATTTTAAATTCCTGGGCATTAAACATTCTTATGATGGTTTTATTTAGAAAAGTTAGAAGAAATTTATTGCGCTTAGATAAATTCAAAAGTTACTTCATTTATGCGCTTGGCGAAGTTTTATTGATTGTAGTGGGTTTGTTGATTGCTTGGAAAATTAACAACCTAAATGAAATTAAAAAAAATAGGATTGTAGAATTAAAGATTTATAAAAGTTTAAGTCAAGAACTCGATACTAATTTAATTGTTTTAGATAGTGCAATCGTCGATTACACTACTAGTATTCAGAAACTTCAGAATACGCTCAATTATATAGGTATGAAACCAGAAGAGTTAACCCAAGAGGCAAAAACATTAATTGTCAATTTAAATTATGAAAAAACAATTTTTCGTAACGAGGCAATTAACTCAATAAATGTAACTAACAAGTTTGAATTTATTGAAAGTGATTCACTTAAACAACTTATAGCTGCCTACCCTAATGAACTAGATAGTTTTAACAATCAACAAGCAAAAATTGAAAGTATTATTACATATCGTCTTAAGCCAATTATAGAAAAACATATTTCATTGATGGAGATTCTTCCACAAAATAGTTACAACTACAATAGGATTAAAACATTTGGTGAGCAATCTAATTATGCTGAATTACTGGTCAGCAGAGAATACCAAAATGGCGTAATCGATAGGTTGTTGAATACAAAAGGCCAATTGTCCATTGCAAAAAACTTAAGGCAAAAAACGAAAAAAATTGTTACGAAATTAAATCAAGAATTATATACACCATAACAGATTACTTCTTGAAAAAAACACAAGTATAAAAAAATTAAAATTTTTAAATAAATAATAAAAATGACACTATGATTAATCGAATAAAATATACCTTTTTAGTATTCTCATTTTTTGGACTCATAGCTGCAAGCTGTGGCGGTTGTAGCAGTGATGATATTTCATCAGAATCTGATGTTGTGATTGATAGTTCAATGGATGACCTAAACGTAATTAATGTTGATGCATCCTTATTCCTTACTAGCAATGGTTCAGTTACAGTTACTACTGTGCCCTGTACACTTTCTGATGGCACTTCTACCGATTGTTATCAAATTGTAGCGACCAGCAATCCTGCAGACCATGAAATGGGACCTTGGTGTCCTGATAACATTACTGATGGTGCTGACAAAGGTGGTATATGGCTTGAAAACGGAGAGGTATACGATGTTGATGGTGCATTCATTGAAAATATGGCTAGCTTTTACAATGATAGTACATGGAAAATGTATGATGCCAACGGTGATATCTATACGACAGAAACTGAAGATGATTGTGCAAACGCTGCCAACCCTAATGTTGGAGTAGAATATGAGAATTACTGTGTAGAATGCTTACCGTCATATGTAACAGATTTAACCCAAACATATCAAATACCTATTACACCAATTAAACAATCGACTTCTACAGATTTTGGTGGTTTCGGACCTCCGGGAGTTGGTGGAAACGGACCTTCTCAACGTGGTCTTGCTTTCAATGGTGTCGTATTTGATGCTCCTGCACCCACAGATGCTATTTTAGGTGCCTATACGTTAGCTCCATTTGATGACGCTGGCGGACATATTAATTTGAATGCCGGGTACCATTATCACGCAGCAACGGGGGTTTCGACTCAAATAACACAGACCGATGATCATGCTGCAATGATTGGTTATGCGATGGACGGATTTGGTCTTTATGCACAGCTAGATGCCGATGGTAACGAACCAACAGATTTAGATGATTGCAGAGGTCACGAAGATGATTCTAGGGGATACCACTATCATGTAGCAGCTCCTGGTACCAATAGCTTTATTAATTGTTTAAATGGTGCTTACGCTAATTAAATAGGCTATTCTAATTTAATAAAATCAGGATTTAAGCTTCACTAAAGACTAGATATTATGTTCAAAAAAATTATCGTTATCGCATTCGTTTTCTTTGTCATTCAAATACATGCACATCAAGCTGATGTATCGACTACGATGCTTGTAGAAAAAGAAAACAATAGTTGGATTTTGCAGATTAGTTGTTCATTAACCGCGTTTCAACATGAAATTCGAACGCATTATTCCGAAACGCCCTATCAAACTCCAGAAGAGTTTAAACAAATGGTGTTAGCGCATTTAAAAAAGAACTTACATATCAGTTTCAATGGTAATGAGAGTGTATCGCTAAGTGATGGCGTAGTAATTCTAGGTCATGAAACTAAGGTAGTTTTTGAAGTCTTCGGTATTCCATCAGAAATTAATTCGGTCATTTTCAAGAATAGCGCCTTTAAAGACATCCATAAAAATCAAAGCGCACTAATGCTTTTCAAAAAAGACTTTAGTAAGGAACATTTTGTACTGAATGATGCTAATAGTCACACTTTAAATCTAGAGGTTAATGGTAATGGATTTATTGAAGTAGGAAAAAATGAAGCTGGTTTAATGTCATATCAAATAGTTTTTGCTTTGATAGGCATTATGGGGATTGGATTCATAATTCGAAATGTCTATCGCTTAAAAAAGAATTTTGCTCGCAATAATCATAATTAAAAATAGAAGTTAAAATCAACTCTAAATAATAGTATTCCAGCAATAAAAGTGACACTAAAAAATGTTTTTTTTATATGTCAGATTCACTAAAAACAACCTGAGCACAACGAACTCAATAAGCTTTACCAGATAGTTAAAGTGATTCACTTAAAACTATCCCCATTTTACTGAAGATTGATTTTTGACGTTGTATTTATCCCTATATTGTACTCAAATAACAATTAATATAAATGCTTTAATATCATATTATGAAAAAAAATAGTCTAAAAAGAATTCCCCAAGTGTCATTTGTTTTGGCATTATCATTCATGACCTTAGTTGCATGTAGTAGCGATAGTGTTGATGATGATATTACAGAAGAAATTGCCAACAATGATGATTCTGAAGAGGTTGTAACAGAATTACATGCTGCCTATGCCGCCTTTAATTCAGATGCAGTAACTGTCTATTTAGATGGTTCTGAAGTTGTAATTGAAACAACAGGCTTGCCAAATCACGAAACAGTATATTGGGGAGAAGGCAATTCTCTATACAGAGAAGAGCCAGATGTTGATATTACTCCAAGTATAATGTCTAGCAACAATAATGCAACCACCATACGTGTAGATGCAACCCCGGATTTATCAGGTAGTTCTGTTGCTACAGATTTTAATACTATTGGTATCGCTGTAAGTGGCTCTTCTATTTTTAACGATCAAGAAGGTGGTGGCGCATTAGATGCCGCTGCTGGTAGTTTAGATTGGACAGGTGCACATATTGGTCCAGGGGTATATCACTATCATTTAGAGCCAAAAGCATTTTCTGATGATGATGAAAATTTAATTGGTGTTTTATTAGACGGTGTTTTTCTTTATGGCCGTAAATGTAATTCAACTGGTGATTATCCTTCAGATCTTGATTCTTCTGGTGGACATACAACTGCTACTCAATATACCGATGGAGCAGAAGAATATCACTATCACATTATTAATGAAATTTATTCAACAACAGGTTCATATCTAGCATTTGCTGGTCCTTACCAAGGATATTAAAAATGAGAATAGTTCACTTCCATATCATTTGTTTTATACTGATTTTTCAAGTTGGTTGTAAAAACACAGTTGAGCCCAAAGCTTTGGTTGACAAACCTATAGAAGTTAAGCAAGAAACTAAATTTAAAGAAGAATTGACATTAAATCAATTGGAAGGAACTTGGTATTATAAAAACTCACCTTATGATGGTTATTCAATAGCCTTACATGAAAATGGTACATTGGCAGAAAAGGTGGGTTTTATAAAAGGTAAAAGAGAAGGTGAAGCCCAAAAATGGTCAGAAGCAGGAGTTTTACGAGTAGAATATCATTATAAAAATAACCGTCTAGAAGGTTCTTATAAAAGTTGGTGGGAAAATGGGCAATTGGCACAAGATGCTAATTACGTTAATGGTAACATGAACGGAATAGAAAAGAAATGGTATCCAGGCGGGCAATTGGCAAAAGAAAGACAATTATTAAAAGGTAGGGAAGAAGGTTTACAAAAGGCATGGTTGCAAAATGGAACTTTGTATGTAAACTATGAAGCTAAAAACGGACGTATTTTTGGGTTACGTAGAGCAAATTCATGTTATCAATTAGAAGATGAAGTTGTAATTAGATCAGAAAACGAATTATTATGAACAAGACAGTACTTTCTATAGTTGCTATATTACTTTTCGCTGCTTGTAAACAAACGGTAAAAAAAGAAAATATTCAGGTAACTGAAACCAGTAGGGTAGAGCACTTGCCGTTTTATAACGATGAGTCATTTACACCACATTGGATAACTCCAAATACTGAAGAAGAAAAACAATTTCACAAAATTCCTGATTTTGAATTGGTGGATCAGTTAGGCGATACATTGACTCAAAAATCATTTGAGAATCAAATTTACATTACGGACTTCTTTTTTACGAGTTGCCCAGGTATTTGTTTGAAGATGACCAATAATATGACGAAGGTGCAAGAAGCTTTTTTAGATAATCCTGAAGTAGCTATTCTTTCACATTCCGTTACCCCTTCAATAGATTCAGTTTCTGTCCTTAAAACATATGCTGAAAAGAATGGAGTTTTAGATTCTAAATGGCACTTGGTTACAGGTGATAAAACTGAAATTTACAACTTAGGTAGAAACGAATATTTTGTAGAAAATGATTTAGGTATTCCAAAGGATATCAATGACTTTCTGCACACAGAAAACTTCTTGCTCATAGATAAAAACAAGCACATACGTGGTATCTATAACGGACTCAACCGGGCTTCAATAGCACAATTGATTACTGATACCGAGGCTTTGTTAAAGGAAATCTAATCATACTGATTTTAAGATAAAAGCATAATCGAGTCCTTAATAATAATTCCCTACTTTTATAAGGCTTACAAACATACTTCCCCGGTTTATAAGAGCATCAACATTTTAAAACAAATGACATGCCCATATATATGGATCGCCACGATGTGGCAGAAGAGGTTACTGCTGAAATTGTTGCCACTATACATAAGGAAGATCTTCGAATTCAACACCAATATTGCTGCAAGGGTCTTACCTATTGGTATGACGATATTAGAAAAACAGCTTTTTGCTTGGTAGAGGCACCTAATAAAGAAGCTATTACAGAAATGCACGCCCAAGCACATGGTGAGGTGCCAAATACAATTATTGAAGTAGATGCCAGTATTGTTGAATCATTTTTAGGTCGAATAGAGGATCCTGCAAAATCTCAAAAAACAGAATTGAATATTGTTAATGATCCTGCTTTTAGAATTCTAGTGGTACTTCAACTTTTTGAAAACGAACTTACGACTGTTCCTGACAACAAACTGTTCACTTTGATTAAAACGATTACAGAAAAAAATGAAGGTCGTTTGATTAAAAATAACAGTAACTACCTATTAATTTCATTTACCTCTACTACAAAGGCCATTAATGCTTCATTGGCTATCAAAAAAGTATTTTCCGATTCTAAAACAAAAACTAAACAATTATGTATTGGTGTAAGTGCAGGTGTTCCTGTAACTAAGGAACATGGTTTTTTCGAAGAAACCATGAAAACTGCCATGCGATTATCAAATATCTCTAAAAACCAAATAGTCATTACGTCTGAAGTAAAGGATTTATTTGAAAGTGAAAATCAGAATTCACGATTATCAACTAATGAAATAAAAACACTTCCATTTCAAGAAGAACAGTTTTTAAATAGTGTAATGAATTACTTGGATAGTGAATGGCAAAATACTGATTTAGGTGTCGAGAAGTTTTGTTCACATTTAGGTTTGAGCACTTCTCAACTGTATCGAAAAACGAAAAGCATATTACATACATCCACAAATAATTTAATTCAAGAACATAGATTAGAAAAGGCATTAGAATTTTTGCGTAGAAAGAATAAAACTATCTCTGAAATTGCTTTTGAAACAGGCTTCAATAGTGCTGCCTATTTTACAAAGTGTTTTCATAAAAAGTACGGAGTTTCACCATCCTCCTTTATAAAAAATGCTTAACAAATAGAAATAAAAGGAATTACACCTTGAACGAATTGTTATAGTGTTTGGTTGAAATGTAGAATTTATTATGAAAAAGCATGATTAGCTTTGGTATAGACAACCAAAACACTTCAAGTCATGAAAAATATTTTAATACTCATTTACGGAATTTTAGCCTACATTATTTTTCTGGTTTCTTTTCTCTATTCTATTGGCTTCGTCAATAATTTTTGGGTGCTTAAAGGTATAGACACAGGTACTGAAATTGATATGATGACAGCTCTTTTGACCAATATCAGCTTATTGAGCTTATTTGCAATTCAACATAGCGTTATGGCTAGACCAGCTTTTAAAAATTGGTGGGTTAAAATAATTGGTAAACCTGCTGAAAGAAGCACGTATATTCTACTGACTAGCCTAGCATTGTTACTTATTTTTTGGAAATGGCAACCTATGACTGATACGGTTTGGACGGTTGAAAATAGTACCATCGCGATGGGTATACAAGTTCTTTATTTTATAGGATGGTTAATTGTATTATTATCCACTTTTATGATAAGTCATTTCGAACTCTTTGGTCTTACACAAATTGTAGACAATCTTAAAAATAGAGTTTCGAAATCTCCATCTTTCCAAATCAACTATTTCTACGGATTGGTTCGGCATCCAATAATGTTGGGTTTTTTAATCGCATTTTGGGCAACCCCAACCATGACTAAAGGGCACTTACTATTTTCTGCAGTGACTACTGTTTATATTTTGGTAGCAATAAAGTTCTTAGAAGAAAGAGACCTAAAGAAAGCATTAGGTGAAACCTATGTTTCCTATCAAAAAAAGGTGCCGATGCTTATTCCATTTACCAAATTATCAAAACAAAAATCATTTTAAAACCTATAAATTATGAACAAATCGCTATTTGAACGTCTAGGAGGAAGAGTAGGAATCTCCACTATAGTTGATAACACGGTTACCAATCATATGGATAACCCAGCTGTTAACGCTAGATTCTTGCCTTTAAAAAATCAACCACAACGTCTGGCTATAATTAAAAGTCATACCATCGACTTTTTTAGTGCTGGTAGTGGCGGACCAGTAACCTATACAGGCAAGGATATGGTCACTGCCCATACAGGAATGAATATAAGTCCTGGAGAATATATGCATGTAATGGATGATATTTTCAAAGCCTTAGATCAAAACGGTATTGACGAGGAATCCAAAAAAGATGTCCTTGCCATATTGTGGTCCTTAAAAGGAATGATGATATCAAAATAAAAACAATACAACAAGTACATAAAACGAAACAAAACCATGAAAAACCTTGAACAACCAATCACAGAAAAACATATAGAAAGCCTACGAAAGCAATTAAAAGGTAAACTAATAACAACTAACGACACTTCGTATGATGAAGCACGAAAAATATATAACGCCATGATTGATAAACATCCTGGTGCTATTGCTATGTGTACGAATGTAAATGATGTTAAAATTGCAGTTGATTTTGGTAGAAATAATAATTTACTCGTTGCAATTAGAGGAGGAGGTCATAATGGTGGCGGATTAGGATTATGTGACGGCGGATTAGTCATTGACCTATGTGGACTAAAGTCTATTTCTGTGAATACTGTAAATAATACTGTAAAAGTTGGTGGTGGTTGTATATGGAACGAAGTGGATAACGCTACCCATGAACACAATCTAGCCATACCTTCTGGGATGGTTTCTTCGACTGGTGTTGGCGGACTAACACTTGGTGGTGGGGTTGGATACCTTGCTCGTAAATATGGACTTACTATTGATAATCTATTGGAAGCTGAAATGGTTTTAGCGGATGGCTCAATAGTTACTGCCAATAAAAATGAACATTCAGATTTGTTCTGGGCGATTCGTGGTGGTGGTGGTAATTTTGGTGTCGTTACCGAGTTTACTTTTCAGGCACATAAACTTAAAACAGTGTTTGGCGGACCAACCTTATGGCCTATAGAACAGGTTGAAGAAATTATGGAATGGTTTGATGGATTTATACGTACAGCTTCAGACGATATCAACGGATTTATTGCTACAATGGTTATTCCAGAATCTCCATTTCCAGCCCATTTACATAATAAAAAATTCTGTGGTATTGTTTGGTGTTATGTTGGTGATATGGAAAAGGCAGACGAGGCTTTTGCCCCAATTTTAGCTAAAAATCCAATTTTTGCTCATGTAGGAGAAATGCCTTATCCGGCAATTCAGACTATGTTCGATGGCTTATTACCTACGGGAATGCAATGGTACTGGCGTGCCGATTTCTTCAATTCACTAAATGCAGATATACGTGCACAACATTTAAAGTTCGGTTCAGCGATACCGACCCCTTTATCTCAAATGCACTTATACCCAATTACAGGTGCAGCAAGTAGAGTTGGGGCTTCTGATACGCCTTGGGCATACCGTGACGCAGAATATTGTGGCGTGTACATTGGTGTTGATCCCGACCCAAAGAATGCTAGTAAAATTACAGAGTGGTGTAAAGGGTATTATGAAGCCTTACATCCTTATTCTGCCGGTGGCGCTTATTCTAATTTTATGATGGATGAAGGTCAAGAACGGGTTCAAGCGAGCTACAAGCAGAATTATAAACGATTAGCAACTATCAAACACCAATATGATCCTAACAACTTTTTTAGAGTGAATCAGAATATTATTCCAAAATCGTAACTTAAGGATATCTAAAAAGGGTATGATGAAGAAAGTTGTGTATTATGTAGCGATTTCAATTGATGGATTTATATGCGGACTCGATGCTGATATAAGCGGATTTGTCGGAGAAGGAAATGGTGTAACACAATATTTGGTCGATTTAAAAGAATTTGAAACCGTAATCATGGGACGAAATACCTATGAGTTTGGCTATGCTTACGGATTAAAACCAGGGCAACCCGCATATCCTCATATGGAACATTATATATGCTCTAAGTCCATGAGTTTTGATAATATGCACGAAAAAGTACATTTAGTAACTGAATACGAAACTGAAACAATCAATAAGTTAAAAAAGAGTTCTAATACTGACATCTATTTATGCGGTGGTGGTATTTTTGCGGGTTGGCTTCTAGAGCATAAGCTCATTGATGTACTTAAGGTCAAATTGAATCCTTTGCTACTAGGAGATGGTATTCGTTTATTCGGCGATTCAAAACAAGGTTATAAACTGAATCTTACGGATACCCATTCATATGACGGAGGGTTAGTTTTTAACACCTATAATATTTTATATAAATAGTTTAAAGGTTTAACAACCATTTCAAACCAAAAAAGCCTGTAAACATATATTTACAGGCTTTTTACTATTTAAAACTTAATGTCTTATTTTAAAGAAGCTAAAAGTTTTTCAGCAACTAGTTCTGATGATGCAGGATTCTGTCCGGTAATCAAATTTCCATCTTGAATTGCATAAGCAGCCCAGTCTTCTTTCTTAGAATAGATTCCACCATTTTCTTTTAGCATATCTTCTACTAAGAAAGGAACTACGTTCGTTAATTGAACAGCTGCTTCTTCAGTATTAGTGAATCCGGTAACTTTTTTGCCTTTCACTAACGGACTTCCATCTTTTCCTTTAACTCCTTTTAGAGCTGCTGGAGCGTGACATACAAAAGCTACAGGTTTCTCTTGAGCATTAAAAGTTTCAATCAATTTAATAGATGTAGCATCATTTGCTAAATCCCATAAAGGTCCGTGTCCACCTGGGTAGAATACGGCATCAAAATCTGAAGCATTAATATCGGCCAAAACTTTGGTGTTCGCTATAATACCTTGAGCTACCTTATCGTCTTTAAAACGTTTTGTGTCTTTCGTTTGGGCATCTTCGGTATCACTACTAGGATCAATAGGTGCTTGACCTCCTTTTGGAGTAGCCACTGTAATAGCAGCACCTTTGTCTAATAAAGCATAATACGGAGCAGCGAATTCTTCAATCCAAAATCCTGTTTTCTTTCCTGTGTCTCCCAAAGTATCATGAGAGGTCAATACGAATAATATTTTCATTTTCTTTTTTTTAAACTTTTGATTTATAACTAATGGCTTTGTTAAGCCTTAACTATCATTTTTCCTTTATTTTTTCCTGCCATCATATCTAAAAACGCTTGGGGAGTATTTTCAAAACCTTCAACAATTGTTTCTTTATATGTTAGTTTTCCTTCCGCCAACCAAGTAGCTAAATGTTTCATGGCTTCTGGGAATTTATCCGCATAATTTGAAACAATAAACCCTTGCATTAAGGCACTATTCTTCACTAAGAATGGCTGCACACTTAGGCCTGTTGGTAATTCGGTGTTATTGTAAACCGATATTGCACCACAAATAATCATACGTGCAAATCTGTTTATACTGAACAATACAGCATCAGAAATTGGACCGCCAACATTATCAAAATAGATATCTACACCATTGGGAGCTGCTTTTTGAATAGCAGACTTCATATCTTTTGTGGTTTTGTAATTAATACCGTGGTCAAAACCAAGTTCTGAAGTCAACATATTTACTTTCTCATCAGAACCAGCAATACCAATAACATTGAGGCCAAGTATTTTACCTATCTGACCAACTACACTACCAACGGCACCTGCTGCACCAGACACGACCAACGTTTCTCCTTTTTTAGGTTTTCCAATTTCATGCAGCCCTAAAAAGGCCGTCAATCCGGTCATACCAATAATACCTAAATAGGCACTTAATGGAGCTTTTTCTTTATCTACTTTCTGAAAACCTTCACCGTTAGAAACTTGTTGCGTTTTCCATGGCAACATTCCAGCTACAAAATCACCTTTTTTAAAGTTGTCATTCTTAGATTCTAAAACCTCCGCAACCGCGCCAGAGCTAATCGGCTGACCTACTTCGAAAGGGGGTATATAAGATTTAGCTTCGCTCATTCGACCACGTAAATAGGGGTCTACTGAGATATATGTGGATTGTAAGAGAATTTCACCGTCAGATAATATAAGGTTATTTTCCTGTTCTTTAAATTCGAAATCTGCTAGGGTAGGGGTACCAATTGGACGTTGTTTTAAATTTATTGACTTAATCATAACTAATATATTTACCTTATTAATAATTCATCAACTTAAATTTTTAATAGTTAAGGACTTTACCTTTATACTACGTAGTTAAACTTAAGCCTTTGGATATAATTCTATATTGCTAATCAAAGGTATTACAAAAAAGAATGAACATTCATTTTTTAACAAAGGTTTATAAATTCTCATAGAAATTCTTTATATATACAACTAGGGGATTTGTTAAGTTTAAAAAATGGACTTTTGTATATTAAATTATACAAAAACTGTAATTAGGAAGTACAAGCACTTCGTTTTAACAACATATATTCACCCTTGTTCTTAAAGTCACGAATAGATGTACCAGTATACCGTTTAAATGTTTTTGATAGATGGCTTATGTCTGTAAAGTCCAAGTCATCCGCAATTTGTGTTAGCGTAAAATCAGAATTCAACAACCTAATTTCAACAAGCTTTAACTTGGCTTTTATTATATATTCTCTCAAGGGCATTTGCACCTGTTTTTTAAAATATTCGCTCACATAGGTAGGTGACATCATAAAAACAACTGCTAAATTTTCAACTTTCAAAAGCTCTGATTTATCAATATTTTCATTGATAAACATAAGCATTTTGATAATTCTTTCTTCAGAGTTTTTAGTGTCAAAATCAAAATAACTAGTCCTTTTTATATTACGAATTAGAATTTCTAAAATACTGGTCATTAAACTGGTAATTAGATTAATAGAATCTTCACCATAATTTCTAGTTTCCAATAAAATCATATCTACCAAACTATTTAAATACGACCTGTCTACATCGGACTTAATAATATCACCTGGTAATTGATTGTAATTCGATAGTATAAATGAAGCTTCCCTAAACCATTCATTTCTATCAATATGTAGTTTATTTACACTTTTAAAGAAAGAATCAGTGAATTTTAAAAAAACAAATTTAGTTGGTTCCTCCAATGCAAAAGAATGACATTTTAAAGGTGGCAATAAAAATATACTGCCTTTGTTAAAAGTATAATCATTATAGTTTATACACTGTGTGCCTTTACCATCTTTAATTAAAACCAGTTCAAAAAAGTTGTTCTTAACTGGGCGCTGTTTCCAATCTGTTAACTCAACTTCTTGTATTTCAAAAGGTCTATAGGCTTCTAAAACTTCCATATTCATCTAATTACAGTGCAAAACTAACTTATTTACTTCAACCTCTCATGAAATAGAAAGAATAAACCTTTATTTATACACTAATTACCATTTTACGTACATCATTAAAGCACGCTAGCTAGGGTAATTTTGCCTTGTATTAAATATATACTTGAATCTAAACTTAAAAAATAAAGAAATGAAAAGAGTACTATTAGTATCGGTATTGGCATCTGTATTAGTGATGTGTAAATCTGCAAATGAGAAAAAACAAGCTCATAAAGAAGATGCAACAGAAATGGTTTCAAAGGAAATTAAAACAGTAGAAACCGTATTTTCAAGTCAAGATATTAGACCTGGTAATTTAGCACTTACAAGTAACGGAAGATTATTTGTTACTATAAATCCTTTAGTATCACCAACAACTAAAGTTTTTGAACTGAATAAAGATGGCGAAAATGTAGCTTACCCAAATGCCAAATATGCAACGGGTGAAAATTCTATTTTCAAAGCTGTTATAGGAATTAGAGCAGACAGTAAAGACAATCTTTGGATGTTAGATATGGGAATCAAGCAATTTGTGATTTGGGATACTAAAAATGAAAAATTAGTAAAAACCATTGCTATTCCTGATGCTGTTGTAAAACCTGCTAGCTTTTTACAAGATTTTGTAATTGACGAAAAACACAATCGTGTCATTATTGCAGATATGACCCAAGGCGATTTAAAAAGTGCTCCTGAGCCTGCTTTTATCGTTATTAATACCGAAAATGGAGAAGCAAAAAGAATGGCACAAAGTCACGTATCAATGATGCCAGAAATGGAAGGCGGATTCGCATTAAACCCAATAGCAATTGACCCACAGAATGATTGGGTTTATTACGGAGCATTACACAGTAAAACAATGTACAGAGCACCTGCAAGTAGCTTTGAATCGGATGAGAAATTATTGAGCACTATTGAGAAATTCGGAGTAAAATCATTTTCTGACGGAATGGAAGTTGATGCAAACGGAAACGTTTATGTAACTAATGTTGTGGATGGCGAAATAGGATTATCTACAAAAAATGAGTACAAAACATTTGCTAAAATTCCTGAAGGACAAACCTGGCCTGATGGTTTATATGTAGCAAATGACGGTTTCCTTTACGGAACAGTGGACCAGTTAAATAAAACTGCAGCCCTAAACAATGGTAAAGAAGAAAGTATTGGTCCATATTTAGTAATCAAGACTGAATTGGTAAAATAGATTAATAGAACAAATATTTAAAATATTGAATTATGAAAAAATCATATTTAACAGTAGTAGCAAGAATTTTAGTAAAAGAAGAGCATAGAGAATTTGTAAAGGCTGAATTATTAAGCTTGTTAGATGTAACAAGAGCTGAAGAAGGTAATATTAGTTACGATCTTCAACAAGATAATGAAAACCCTAACTTCTTTATCTTTTTTGAAAAATGGGTAAATCGCGAGCTATGGCAAAAACATATGGCTAACGAACATTTAGCACATTATTTAAAGGTAACCGATGGTATGGTTGATGAGTTTATTTTAAATGAAATGACTGAAACAGTAAACTAATTTTTAGAAACGCATCTTTTTATTAAGGTGCGTTTCTTGTTTTAAAATTAATAATAAATGGATTTAAAAATTAATGATAAAATCGTTTTTATAAGCGGTTCTACTGCAGGTATTGGATATGCCACTGCAGAACGGTTCTTAAATGAAGGTGCAATCGTAATAATTAACGGAAGAAAACAAGTAACGGTAGATGCTGCAGTAGAAAAACTAAAAGCAAGTACCAACAATACTAATGTTTCTGGTGTTGCCGCAGATTTTTCTAAAGTTGAAGATATCGAGAAACTATTAAAAGAAGTTCCAGAGGTAGATATTTTGGTAAACAATACGGGTATTTTTGAGCCTAAAGCTTTTGCTGACATTCCAGATGAAGATTGGTTTCGATTTTTTGAAGTGAATGTGCTTAGTGGCATTCGTTTGGCAAGACATTATTTCCCTAAAATGTTGAAGAAAAATTGGGGAAGAATCATTTTTATATCTAGTGAATCTGCAGTTTTTATTCCAGATGAAATGATTCATTATGGAATGACAAAAACGGCTCAATTAGCTGTAAGTAGAGGATTGGCAGAATTAACAAAAGGCACCAATGTTACAGTAAATTCTATTCTACCAGGACCAACAAAGTCTAAAGGAGTTAGTGGTTTTATTCAAGATTTAGCTAAAGCGGATAATGTTTCTGAAGATGTAGTCGAAGAAAATTTCTTCAAAAATATGCGTCCGACTTCGTTAATAGAACGCTTTGCTTCAGTTGATGAAATTGCTAATACTATAGTTTATTATTCTAGTGATTTAGCTTCGGCTACAAATGGTGCTGCTATTAGAGTTGATGGTGGATTAATTCGTTCAATATTATAAAAATTAAGATGAAAACAATACTAAAAATAGGGGTTACCAATTTATCATTTCATCGTATTGCAGCTTCTTTGGTTGCTAATACGTTATTAGAAATGGGTTTTAATGTGGAACGCGAATATGCACCACATCAAGAGAATTTTGAGCGATTAAAATCTGGACAAGTAGATATGCTAGCTTCGGCTTGGTTGCCATCAAGTCACGGTATTTACAAAAGTGATGTAGAGAAGGAAGTTCCGTTGCTAGAATTGGGTTTGCACTACAAACCGTATGCGCTTTGGGGAGTTACAGATTATATTTCTGAAGAAGTTACTGAGATTTCAGATTTACTAAAGCCAGAGGTACTTTCTAAAATGAAAAAGGATATTCAGGGTATAAACCCTGGAGCAGGTATAACGCGTTTTTCTATTGAAATTATGGAAGCCTACGGATTAAGTGCTGCGGGTTATAAATTTCACACAGGTACAGAAGACGATTGTTTTAGCGCTTTTGAAAATGCAGTTGCCCATAAACAATGGATGGTGGTACCTCTTTGGAAACCACAATTTCTACATTACAAATACAACATTAGAGAGTTAAAAGAGCCTAAAGGATTATTAGGTATTGTAGACAAAGCGGTTTTATTACTTCGTGAAGATAAAAAGGATTTATTTACCGATGCGCAATTGAAAAAACTAGATGGTTTACATTTTACAAATGATATTATTGCAGAACTAGATTATAAGGTTTCTCGTGAAGGAAAAGATATTGACGAAGTGACCAAAAACTGGTTGCAAAATCAATCCTAATTAGCATTTGCTTTTAGGTAAGTTTAGGGCTGAATTTCCGACGAACTAGTACAACATAAAGAGGAGGAATAACAAATGGATTTATTTAGTCAAACAGATTTATTTTCTTCAGAAGATGTCCGTAAAATAGAATTTGATCTACCAGGAGCTGATGTTACTTTATTCGAGAATTTCTTCAGTTTAGAAGAAAGCAATAGGTTATATAATAGCTTAATTAAAAATACGCCTTGGCAGCAAGAGCAAATTACCATTCACGGTAAAGATGTAGACTACCCTAGATTAACCGCTTGGTATGGAGATGTTACTAAGGATATAAAATACACGAATACAAAAAGTAAAATGCATTTATGGAATGCAGATTTACTTTTTATCAAAGAGCGAATAGAGCAGGAGGTCAACATAAAATTTACACGTTGTTTGCTTAATTATTATAGAGATGGTAAAGACAGTGTAGATTGGCACCAAGACTATAAAGGAGACCAACGTAAAAACACAGTTATTGCTTCGGTAACTTTTGGAGAAACCAGACCTTTTCAATTAAAACATACTACCCGAAAAGATTTAAAACGTGTAGATATTCCTTTAGCTCACGGAAGCCTGCTTATTATGGAAGGCGATACCCAAGATAACTGGAAGCATAAAATACCAAAAACGGCTAAGGAAATTCAACCTAGAATCAACTTGACTTTCAGATGGCTCAATTAATCTTTTGTTGGTATTATTAAAGGGTAAAATAGTTTTTAAAAGCTTAATATCCACTTTAAATTCTGGTACAAACCCCTTTTTGGTCATGTTTCTATAAAAACCCTTTTAAAAACCTCTATTTATACATATATCTCCTTTTTTTATACTGTAATAAAGGTGTGTACTGGTTTTACATTTGTATCAAATTAATAAAACAACATTTCAAAATATAATAATGAGCACACCAAACATCGCAAAAGAAGAGATTATCAACGCTTTTAACTTTAGACACGCAACAAAGGAATTTGACGCTACCAAAACTATATCTGATGATGACATGAAATTCATCTTAGAAGCAGCACATTTATCACCTAGTTCATTTGGTTTTGAACCATGGCATTTTATAGTAGTTCAGGATAAAGAATTACGTGAGTTATTAAAACCTGTAGCTTGGGGAGCACCACTAAAATTAGATACTGCTAGCCATTTTGTATTAGGTTTAAGTATGAAAGCGCCAATGGTAAAACATGATTCGGAATATATCATGCATATGATGAAAGACGTAAAGCAACTACCTACTGAAGTAATTGAAATGTATTCTAAATTTTACAGAGAATTTCAAGAGCGTGATTTTGACTTGGACACGGACAAAAAATTGTTTGACTGGTCATCAAAGCAAACGTACATCGCTTTAGGAAACATGATGACAGCTGGCGCTTTAACAGGAATTGATTCTTGTCCTATTGAAGGTTTTCATCAAGAAAATGCAGAAGCTTTATTGAAGGAGAAATTTGGTGTAGATACAGATAAATATGGTCTATCGTTTATGACTGCTTTCGGTTACAGAAAAGCAGATCCAGAATTTGGTAAATCTAGAAGAAACTTTGATGATATCGTTACTTGGAAGTAATCATATCATTCTAAAAAACAACATAAAATGAAAGCAATAGGATATAAAGAGAATCTCCCCATAGAGGATGTTAAATCACTACAAGATTTAGAATTAGCAATGCCAAAAGCAATAGGTAGAGACATTCTAGTTGAGATAAAAGCTATTTCTGTAAACCCAGCAGATTATAAAGTAAGAGCAGGAATGCCTGTTGAAGGCGATGATTGGAAAATTATTGGTTGGGATGCTACCGGGATTGTAAAAGAAGTTGGTGAAGATGTTACGCTGTTTAAAGTTGGTGACGAAGTTTGGTATGCGGGTGATTTCACAAGACAAGGAAGCTATGCGCAGTATCAAGTGGTAGATGAGCGTATAGTGGGCAAGAAACCATCTAGCTTATCTTATGCGGAAGCTGCGGCTTTGCCATTAACTTCTCTTACGGCTTGGGAAATGTTGTTTGATAGATTAGAAGTTGCAACTGATGATGCCAGTAAATCTATTCTAGTAATTGGTGCAGCTGGTGGTGTTGGTTCAATTTTAGTACAATTAGCTAAGAAGCTTACAAAACTGAACATTATTGGAACGGCTTCCCGTGAAGAAACTACAAATTGGTTAAAAGAATTGGGTGCTGACTCGGTTATTAACCACAGAAATAAATTGAGTGAGGAATTTGAAAAATACAAGCTCCCTGCTCCTGATTATATCGTGAGTTTAAATGCTACCGAGCAACATGCAGACGAGATTGTAAAAGTAATTAAACCACAAGGTAAATTCGGTTTTATTGATGATCCAAAGTCATTTAATGTCATGCCTTTTAAAGGTAAGGCTGTGTCTACTCATATTGAGTTGATGTTCACTCGTTCTATGTTTCAAACGGAAGATATGATTGAGCAACACAACATCTTAAATGAGGTTTCTAAACTGATAGACAACGGAACTATTAAAACTACTTTAGGAGAAAACTTTGGAACTATCAACGCAGAGAATATGCGTAAAGCCCATGCTTTCTTAGAGACAGGAAAAGCCAAAGGTAAAATTGTTTTAGAAGGATTTTAGACGCAATGAGTCAAATAATTAAAATAGAAAATGAAAACTACACTTAAATTATTTCTTATAGCAGCAATCTTTGCTGGTACTACGGCTAATGCACAGGTTAATACTATTGATTCCGTGGCGACCTCAAAAGTGCAGCATTTCAATTTTGATGAAATGGAATCAGAAACTATTGGCGAAGGTATTCAGCGTAAATGGTTTCATGGAGAAAAAGGTCAAATGACTATTTTTAATTTGGAAAAAGGGGCACATATTCCATGGCACCAACATCCCAATGAGCAGATTACCTATATCATGTCCGGTAAGGTTAAAATCAAAACCATTATTGATGGCAAAGAGGAGTTTGTTATTGTTTCTGGTGGCGAAGTAATTGTGTTTCCAGAAAACATACCTCATGAGTTTTGGGCTTTGGAAAAAACGGTAGATTTAGATGTACATGTTCCTGTTCGTCAAGATTGGTTGTCTAAAGAATTGCCAGATTATTTAAAGAAAAGCGAATAAGATGAAAAAGCAATTAATTACACTTAGTATACTACTTTCAGCTATGACTATAAACGCTCAGAAAACAATAGCCAAAGCAGAAGTTTTTGCAACAGTAGATCAAGCTGTGGGTAATATTACGTTTACTAACGAAGGAGATTTGATATACAGTCATCATCCTTTTTTTGGTCCAGAAATTAGAGTGGTCAAGTTTGATGAAAAAACAAATACAACCACACCGTTTCCTAATTTAGAATGGAATACGCTAAGAGCTACAGATGATAATTATTTGAGCAATGTATTGGGAATCCGTAATGATGAAAACGGAATTATCTGGATGCTAGACATGGCACAACGTGATAATGTAACACCAAAAATTGTAGGCTGGAACACCAATACCAATACATTGGAGCGTATTTATTACTTGCCAAAATCAGTCGTTCCAGCAATCTCACAACCTAATGATATGGTGGTAGATACCAAAAACGGTTATTTTATTATAGCGGATGAAGGTATTGGTAATGGAGGTGATGGTAGTAAAGCGGCTTTTATTATTGTTGATATGAAAACTGGTAAAACACGTCGTGTTTTAGAAGGTACGCGTACCACCTTACCAGAAAACACACCAACGGTGATTGATGGAAAGCATTTGGCTGTAAACGGTAAAGATTTATTGATTGGTAATGATGGAATTACTGCAGATGCTAATTTTGAATATATTTATTACGGTCCATTAAACGGAACCAAAATCTACAGAGTTAAAACATTAGATCTTGTAGACGAAACTTTGACTGAAGCTGTGTTGGACAGCAAAATTGAAACCTATTCTGAAAAACCCAACAATGGAGGAATGTCTATTGATAAAGATGGCAATCTATATTTAACGGCTTTGGAAACTAAGAGTGTAGCTGTGGTTTTAGCAAAAGACCGAAGTGTTCACACGATGGTAAAAGATGATAATTTGGTCTGGCCCGATGGTGTAAGTTACAACCATGCAGATGGGTATATGTATGTATCTGCTGCACAGGTGAACAGAGGTGCCGCTTTTAACAATGGCAAAAGCATTGCGACTAAACCTTTTTATATTTTCAGATTTAAACCTATAGTAGAAGGCGTTTCTTTTAGATAAGAATTGTAGGTGGTGGAAACTCTGTAGGTCAGGCTGCCTTATTTTTAGCAAATTATGCTAAAAAAGTCTATGTAATTATTAGAAACGAAGACTTAGGTGCTAAAATGAGTGATTATTTGGTACAACGAATAATTGCATGCGAAAACATAGAAGTATTGACCAATAGCAATGTCGTGAAAGTTAAAGGAGACACAAATTTAGAAAAGGTAGAAATTCAAAGAAACGATTCGCTTGTAGAAAATAATATTATGTACCTCTTTACTTTTGTAGGTGCTAAACCTTGTACTGAGTGGCTAAATAATATTATCGATACCGATGAAAAAGGTTTTGTACACACCGGACTCAATATTTGCGATAATGCATTAAACAACAAATCTGAATTTAGCAAACGAAAACCATATACTTTTGAAACCAGCTCACCAGGTCTTTTCGCTGTTGGCGATGTACGCTCTGGTTCCGTTAAACGGGTGGCTTCTGCAGTAGGAGAGGGGTCTATTGTGGTTAGTGATATTCATAAATCTCTTGCGCAATTAGAAGCTGTGAGCACCAAAAATTAAACAACCACACCAATGCCACGTACCATAATAGATAACATAGTAATTGCACAATACAAGGATCAAACCTTTTTCGATTTTTGTAAGTATACCACCATACGTTTTTTTGAAATTGTGTATTTTGAAAAGGGAGAAGGCACTATTAAAATCAATGGCAATACTATAAATTACACCTCCAATAGTATTTTCGTTTTTGTTCCGGATGACATATATATTGTTAATCCAGAATCAGCAACCTCTACCATAGCCATTAAATTTTTAAAAAGTTTTTTTAGAGGTGATGTTTCACAAAATGCAAATCTTCCGGTGAACGATTGGTTCCGTAAGATTGAAGGTGTTTTAAATAGTGAAAGTCATCAGCTACGTGAAATGCAATTTGAGAACAATTCTGATAAATTGCATTTAACTTCTTTGATTAATATGGTAGCTACAGAGAATGAAAAAAAGCAATCTTTTGATATTTTTATCATTCAAAATTCACTTTCCGTAATTCTTCATCTTATTGCCAGAAACATTCAGTTTTTAAATGCAGATATGACTACCAAAGTAGTGGAGTCTTCAAAAATTCAGCAAATCATAAATTATATACATACCAACATTTATAACTCAGATGTGCTATCTACTAAAAGTTTGGCAGACGAGTATCATATGGCAGATAATTACATTAGCGAGTACTTTAAAAAACATACGGATGTATCCTTAAAAAAATACATTCTTAACTACAAATTAAAGCTAGTAGAAACCAGGTTAAAATATACCGATTTGCAGTTTTCTGAAATTGCTATGGAATTGGGTTTTACAGATTCTAGCCACCTTAATAAAACCATTCAAACCTATAAAGGGGTAACTATTGGCGCCTATAAAGCCAGTTTGTCCTAAAAAAATACAAGTAACCTTATTTTTTACCTATAACACATTGTTTTGTACCAATTTAAAGGTAGGTGTCTAAAGTAGATTTGTACTGTAATTAAAATACAACAGATACAAATTTATAAATAACTAGACATGAAAAACAAGGTATTTAAAACATTTAGAGTAGAAGAAAAAGAAGGACAAGCCTGGGTAACTTTTGATAATCCACCAGTAAATATTCAGGATATTCCAATGATCAACGAGCTAAATATTTTAGCTGAAGATTTAGAGAATGACCGTACTATTAAGGTAGTAGTTTTTCAATCTGCCCATCCAGAAATTTTTATAGCACATGCAGACACTAACTTCTTAAAAGAGATGTCTACAAAAGCAGTTGCTAGAGAAGATATAGCGTTGTTAGACTTACAAAAAGTGTTGCAACGTATTAGCAAATTACCACAAATAACAGTTTCTAAAATAGAGGGGTTTGCAAGAGGAGGCGGACACGAGTTTGCTTTGGCAACAGATATGCGTTTTGCAGCACGTGGTAAGGCAGTATTTATGCAAATGGAAGTGGGTATGGGAATTTTGCCTTGTGGCGGTGGCTCTTCTCGTATGGCGCGTCAAATTGGTTTAGGTAGAGCTTTGGAAGTTATTTTATCTGCAAAAGATTTTGATGCAGACCAGGCAGAGGCATACGGACTAATAAATAGAGCTTTAGATGCGGATAAAATTGGTGTTTTTGTTGAAGATTTAGTCAATAGAATGTCGCAGTTTAACTCAGATGCTATTGAAGCTGCTAAACGTACAATTTATGCGTCTATAGATTTACCAATTGAAGAAGCTTTAAAAGAAGAGGCATATTGGTTGTACCAAGCAACAAGCAAATCTCCCGCAATTAAACGTTTTACGTTAGCAGATGATACTAGTTTTCAGAATGATATAGAGAATCAAAGAAATTTTGAAACACTTTTAATGGGATTACAAGGCGTTAACTAAAAATTTTAAGAATTAGAATTATGAGCACACAACAAAATAAACAAATGGTTCTTGACTTTTTTGAACGTTTTTCAGCTGGCGATGCAACAAATGCACTTACTTATTTAGGTGAAGATGTTATTTGGCAATCTATGGGAATTAAAGGTAATCCTCCTGTTTCTGGTAAAATGGATAAAAATGGAATAGCAGACCTTATAAAAATGGTAAAAACTGCCATACCAAAAGGATTAGAATTAACGCCAGTAGGCTGGACAGCCGAAGGCGATAGGGTAGCGGCAGAGTTCATTTCTTACGGAGAGTTAACTAACGGTAGAATTTACAACAATCCATACCACTTTTTGTTTCAGTTTTCTGAAGGTAAAATCGTGTATATAAAAGAATATATGGACACGTTACACGTAAAATCCATATTTGTAGATTAATAGAATCTAGTATGAATGCCTCTTTTATAGGAGGCATTCTTTTTAATTTAATATCACAATATGAAACTGAATAAGAACATAGCTTGGACGGTAGATGGCAAAATAATAAACAAAGCCAAATACAATGAAGCCATGAAAAAAATAACAGCAGCTACATTTAACGAAGATGGTTCGCTCAATCACGAGTGGTATGTTGCAGAAGACCAGGAAACTATTCATATTTATGAACGATACCAAGACTCCGATGCCGCTTTGGCACATTTAAAAGTATGGTCTCAGTTTGCAGCTCTGTTTTTAGAAGGTGCAACAATGGATAGTTTTAAAGTTTATGGGGATGTAACTCCAGAATTAAAAAGCGCAGTAGCTGGTGCAAATAGCATTATGAGTCGTTACGGCGGATTTGTTAAATAATTTTAATGAAACAAAACCTTGAAATATACCTAAACAACCATTTTTACTACCAAAAAATTACTGCTGTCTAAGACTAACTTTGTACCAGATTAATTGTCCTTAAATTTTACATAAGCCAATCAATTAATAGAAAAACAAACAACTAGGTTTACTAAACCAAAATATCTTATTGAGGTAGTTTTTGGTAAAAAAAATAAATACAATGACAAATAAAAATATACTCGAGCAAGCTCGTACACTTACTTTACCTTCTCGTGAAGCCTCGCTAAACCGTGAAGCCTCTGTCTCTCATTTTTGGAATAGTAACCGAAATTTACTCGAAAATGCATGGGCAGAATGGGAAATTGAAAATAAGGATAATTTACTAATTCCTGACGAAACATTGCTGGATCCACGCTTGCAAAAGACAATTAAAGAAGCATGGGAAAATCCAGAAAAAGAGAATGCTGTTGCTGATTTATGGGAAGAAATTATTCCTGGTGTTTATGTTGCGCAATTTTTTAACCCTGAACGCTTAGCTGAATTCCGTAATTATTTAGAAGCTGTAGTAAATTCACAAATTCCGAAACGAGCACCGTATGGAATACAATTGAATCGTTATGGGATTATGCTTGATCCACGTTCAGAAGGGTATCTAGCAGCACCTAATTTTCAGACATTTTACAACGACATTATGGACCGATATATGCGTCCGATAGCGCGTTTATTATTGGGTACTTATGGCTATGATAACCAAACATTTGGTTTTTCTATTCAGTACAACCCAGATAAAGATAAAGATTTAAATGGGCATACTGATGCCTCAGCTGCTACCTTGAATATCAATATAAATTTACCCGATGAAGCTTTTACTGGTTCACAAGTTGATTTCTATGATAAGACCACAGGAAAAACGGTACAAACTACTTTTGAATCAGGCAAAGCAATAATTCACAGAGGCGATGTTGCACATGCTACGCACCCAATAACCAGTGGGCAGCGCAGTAACTTGGTAGTTTGGTTATACGGAGACCACATGCAAATTCCACGAGGCAGTGTAAGTAGCTATGGTAGTGCAAATAATACAGCATCTAAAGTTGTTACAACAGAAAGTATTAATGCTCGTGAGCGTTGGAGTGTACCAGACAGTCCTAAAGACACCTTTGCACCTTTTTAAAAAGTCCACAGGTAAAATAGATACAATTTTAGAGAAAATAGCAGAGAAAGTTCTGCTCGTATTTCATCAACATTAAAAAACAAAAATGAAACATATATTAATTACAGGAAGTACTGACGGAATCGGTAAATTATTAGCCTTGCGTTTAGCAAAAGAAGGTCATTTTGTTGGCGTTCATGGTAGAACTGAAGCTAAGTTAAATGCCACTGTAACAGAAATCAAAGCAGAATCAAAGAATAATAATGTGGTAGGTTTTTTAGCCGATTACTCAAACTTGTCAGACGTAAGAAAAATGGAAAAAGAAGTCACCGAGAAAATGCCGAAAATTGATGTTTTGGTCAACAATGCAGGTATTTTTAAAGCTAAAATTGATACTGCTGCGAATGGAGTAGATGTTCGTTTAGTAGTGAATTATTTAGCGCCGTATCAATTTACAAATGCGGTATTACCGCTATTGAAAAAAGCAGATGCACCTAGAATAGTAAATCTTAGTTCTGCAGCCCAATCTCCAGTTTCTTTAAATGCATTACAAGGCGGTATTAGTTTAGGAGCGAATGATGCTTATGCACAAAGTAAGCTAGCCTTAACTATGTGGAGTTTTTATTTAGCAAAACAAGAGCCGTCAATTTTTGTAGTAGCAGTAAATCCTGGTTCGCTTTTAGATACTAAAATGGCAAAAGAAGCTTACGGTCAACATTGGTCTCCAGCGGAAAAGGGAGTCGATATTTTGTACGATTTAGCGATGACGGATTTGGTAGAAACAGGTAAATATTTTGATAACGATAAAGGCTTATATTCTGATGCGCACCCAGATGCTTATGATACCTTTAAAATTAGCACTTTAATAGATGAGACAAATGATTTGTTGTCTAATTGAGCTTGTTAGAAAGTAGTAAACAACATCGGGGCAAGCCCACAGGCATTCATGAGAAAGAACATTTTGATTTCGAGGCAAGCCTTTGAGCATTTAAAACTCGATTATCGAGTAAATTGTAATGACAGAATATATTTTTTACTCTATTATATAAACGGTTTAAAAGAATAGTTTTATAATTATAACAAATTTGGTTCAAGAACCGCATTTATACATGAGTACAATAAAAGAAAGCCTTTCACTTCGCGAAGCCCAAAAATTGGTGTTATTATCACAACGTTTACCGTCTCCAAAAGTGATAGGTTCTGCTGCAAATGCTACCCTTTCCGCAATTGAGCATTTGGGTTATGTTCAAATAGATACTATTTCAGTTATTGAACGAGCGCATCATCATACGCTGTACAATCGTAATTCCAGATATAAATCAGCTCACATACAAGAATTAATATCGGATAAGAAAGTTTTTGAATATTGGGCACATGCGGCTTCCTACCTTCCAATGGTAGATTACCGCTTTAGCTTGCCTCGCAAACAGGCCATTGCTTCCGGTAAACAAAAACATTGGTTCAAACGTGATGAAAAGCAAATGAAATACGTTTTAGAACGTATAAAAGGTGAAGGACCTTTGATGGCTAAAGATTTTGATAAAAAGGGAATCAAATTTGGTGAATGGAAGACCGCGCCCACCAAACAGTCTTTGGAAAATTTGTTTATGCAAGGCAAATTAATGATTTCGAAACGGGTAAATTTTCATAAAGTATATGATCTTACCGAACGGGTTTTGCCAGACACCATAAATACCAATACTCCAACAGATAATGAATATGGTCGATTTTTGGTGAAGAAATATTTACGAGCAAATGGGCTAGGGAAATTAACGGAAATGACCTATCTCCTAAAGAACAGAAAACCAATGGTTGCTATTGCTCTAGAACATATGCTTGCAGATGGAGAAATAAAACAAATACGTGTTGTGGATAGTTATTATTATATATTGTCCGAATCATTTGAACTGTTGAACAAACCACTGGCACGAAAGAAACTTAGCATTTTATCTCCTTTTGATAATCTACTGATTCAAAGAAAACGAACATCTGAGATCTTCAATTTTGATTACCTTTTAGAATGCTATGTGCCACAGCAAAAAAGGAAATTTGGGTACTTTACCTTACCAATTTTATGGGATGGAAAACTGGTTGCCCGAATGGACAGCAAAGCCGATAGAAAAGAAAAGGTATTACATATTCACCAATTAATATTAGAACCTAACTTGAAGAAAATTGATGCGTTTGCTGATTCTTTGAACAAAGAACTACAGTCATTTTTACAATTCAATGATTGCAACGGCATCCGTTTGCACAAAACAATTCCCTATAATTTTAAACATGAATTTGAAATGAGATACCCTAATTTAATAGTTCAATAAAACCAACTCTCTTTTACAGGTAACATACTTCGTTTTTAACTAATTAACTGAAAAATTCATGGAAAAGATGAAGATATTAAAGATGATAGATATGAATAACCCTAATACTTTCATCGAACCAATCATTTTCTGTTATAAATTGGATTACCATTCAAAAATAACCAAGAACACATCCATTTAGAGCTACTGATTTTCAATAGTTAACTAGTTTTTCTTTATTTTAAATGCGGAGTTTAATTTTTATTAACCTTCGCATTTCTTATACTATAAAACGTATTAAATTTGCATTTTTTTTTACGATATTAAAACTTCAAAATTACTTTAACGATAATCGAGTAATTAAATTTATTGCTGGGTTAAAATTATCATGACAAATGGATAACTTACTTACTTTTTCTATTACTGTTTTTACAGCCTTTTTTGCTATTACTAATCCAATTTCAAATATGACTGTTTTTCTATCGCTTACGCAGGGGGCTGATAAAAAGACGAAGCACGATATAAATAAAAGAGCTAATATGATTGCTTTTGTAATCGTGACCCTTTTTATTATTTTAGGAAAATATATTTTCGAGTTGTTTAATATTAGTATTCCTGCATTTAAAATAACAGGTGGTATCTTAATATTTTATATCGGTTTTGAAATGTTACAGTCTAAAGTATCTGATGTTAAGAACTTAAAGAAAGTAGATATTGATGAGAATATTGCTGTCTCGCCACTTGCCATTCCGATTTTGGCTGGTCCTGGAACTATTGTAACGGCTATGAATTTTGTGGCTAATGCCGTTGCTTTACAAATATTCTTAGTAATTGCAATTTTTGGTTCTATGAGCTTATTAACCTATTTTACTTTTAGAATAAGCGATCTTATTGTAAAAATTGTCGGTAATAACGTTATCTCTGTAATTGGGAAAATAATGGGATTAATTATCGCCATAATAGGTACAGGTATGATTATACAAGGAATTAAAATTTCTTTTGACTTACTACCCTAATAATTTCAGGAGGTTTAAAGTAATATCCTAAAAAAGATTATTGTTATCAATTCGATTCATTTTATTCAGTCAACAGAATTTATTTTAATGCACGGTACACCATGAAAAAAATATTGATTCTGTTTTCACATCCTAAATTTGAAAAGTCTCGAGCCAATGCTTCTCTTTTAAATTATATAAAAGACAAAGAAGGGGTTACAATTCATGATTTATATGAACTTTATCCCGATTTCAATATAAATGTACCTTTTGAAAAAGAACTATTAATTCAACATGATGTCATTATTTGGCATCATCCTCTTTACTGGTATAGTTGCCCACCATTGATGAAACAATGGATAGACATGGTTTTAGAATTTAATTGGGCCTACGGACCAAATGGAAAAGCCTTGCAATCAAAAACCTGTTTAAATGTTATTACCACCGGTGGTTCAAAAGAGCTTTATTGTTCTAAAGGCAGTAACAGTTTTACTATAAATGAATTTTTACGCCCTTTTGAACAAACGGCAAATCTATGCTTAATGACGTATCATCCTCCATTTTCAGTTATGGGCACTCACCAACTAACAGACGATGATTTAAAAGGGTATGGCTCTAAATACAGTGCTTTAATTGACACACTTCAAAACTAATAAGTACCTTACAATTACACCTTTAGTATCGTTTACAATAATTCAACCTTAAACCAAACCAATTATGACCGGCAGCTTACTTTTTGATGCAATAGTTTTCTTAACAGGCGCCATCATCTGTGTTTCTATAGCAAAGCGTTTAGGTCTAAGTTCTGTTTTGGGATATTTAATGGCCGGTGTACTTATTGGGCCCTATGTGCTTGGTTTTATTGGTGAAGAAGGAGAAGACATTCTTCATTTTGCAGAATTCGGTGTAGTAGTGATGTTATTTTTAATAGGATTGGAAATTGAGCCAAAAAATTTCTGGAACATGCGTAAGACTATTGCGGGTATGGGTGGTTTACAGGTTGGCGGAACAATGGTTCTATCTTTTTTATTATTTATCGCTTTAGGTTTTGAATGGAAGGTTTCGCTCGTAATTTCCATGGCAGTAGCTTTGTCATCAACAGCCATTGCCATGCAGACCATTAAAGAAAAAGGATTAATGGATACCACTTTTGGTACTTCGGCTTTTTCCATTTTACTTTTTCAAGATATCATTGTAATTTTTATGTTGGGTGCTATCCCGTTGCTTTCAAACTCAGATAGCACAGCAGGGACTGATAATCCGGAAGCGACTGGTAATCTTTTAAATGGTTTACCTCTAGGGTATCAGACCCTTGCCATTATTTTGTCAGTAGCATTAATTATTGGTGCTGGTCAATATTTAATTGTTCCTATGCTACGTAAAGTAGCAAAAACAGGAGTGAGAGAACTTCTTATTGCTTCTGCATTATTAATTGTTTTTAGTATTTCATTTTTAATGGAATATGTAGGCCTCTCACCTGCTTTAGGTGCTTTTTTAGGAGGTGTGGTGCTATCGAACAGTGAATTTAAACATGAGCTTGAAAGTACTTTAGAACCTTTTAAAAACTTATTATTAGGCTTGTTCTTTATTGCCGTGGGTGCCTCTATTAATTTCGTGGTTATTGGTAAAATTCCGTTTACTATTGGTGGAATTTTAATTGCTGTTATACTTCTGAAAGCATTGGTATTGTTTATAACCGGTCGTGTTTTTGGTTTAAAGTTGGACCAAAAACTATTGTTGACTTTCAGCTTGGCGCAAATAGGGGAATTTGCTTTTGTCTTATTATCTTTTGCCTTTGGACTTAATATACTTGACCAAGAACAAATGGATATCATGTTGGTAATTACAGCCCTAACAATGTCTATTACGCCCATTGCTAGTATTATTAATGAACGATTAATTCTACCAAGAATCGGCACCAAAGAGTATATAAAAAGACCAATGGACCATATTGCAAAATCACAAAAGGTTATTTTGGTTGGCTTTGGCCATTTCGGTAGTACTGTAGGTCGTTTTTTAAGATCACATGGTATTGAAGCGACTATTTTAGACCAAGATTCTAATCGTGTAGATTTTCTCCGAAAAATGGGATTTGAGGTATATTATGGTGATGCGACAAGAATCGATTTATTGGAATCTGCTGGTATTGCAGAAGCAAAAATATTAATATGTGCTATTAACAATCCGAATATAACCATGCAGGTGACCAAACTGGTGAAAGAGAAATATCCACATGTAGAGTTGATGATTCGTGCTAAAAACAGGTACGATGCTTATGACCTATTGAATTTGGGTATTGAAAACATTTACAGAGAAACTCTTGATACTTCACTTTCTCTAGCCAAGGATGTACTTAGTAAATTGGGCTTTAGAAAATACACCCTTACTAGGCAAGTTCAAAACTTTATTAAGTATGATGAGGAAAGTTTAAGACGTTTGGCATCAGAACCAAAACAAGGCGAAAACTATATTTTTAAAGCTCGAAAAGAATTAGAGGAACAAGAAAAATTACTCAACGAAGATTTTAAAAGGGGAGTGGTTGAATATGATACTCATTGGGATAGCGAAGAAATAAGAAAGACCTTAGAAAAGCAAGGTAATAACCCGTCTTAACACGATTCTTATATTCGATTTTTTTTCATAAACTAGAATTTCAAAATTCCTGCCATAAAATTTTATACATATTACGTCTATAAAATAGCTCAATTAATAGACAGAATTCTTACTCTCGTCTAGTTTTCATCATTTAGTGTATTAAACGATTAAACCACTGTAGTAAATACTTGTCAAAGTATTGAAAATAATAATGAACGTTTAACCTTTTAAATATTAAAACGATGAAAACAAATATTAAAACATACTTAGCATTAGCCTTATTCTTAACTGCATTTGCTATACCAAGTTCGGCACAAGTACGTAATCGTACTAAAACTACAACGACTAGAACAGTAGTTAAAAAAATTCCTGGTCGAGTATCTAGCAAAAAAGTAGTTTATAGAACACCTACTAAGAAAGTGGTGTCTGTTAGAACAGTGCCTAATAGAACTGTTATAAAACATAACGAACAAGATTATTATTATTCCAATAATAAATTCTATACCTCTTCAAGAGGACGATATATTGCCATTGCACCCAAAATTGGTTTTAGAATAAAAAGCTTACCACCGAATTACCACAGAGTTCAATTTAATAATCATATCTATTTTAACGTTGGAGGAACATTTTATAGAGAATCAAATTCATATTATGAAGTTGTAGAACCAGAAATTGGAACTATAGTTGATGACCTACCTGATGGTTATGAAAAAGTGACTATAGACGGATTAACCTATTACGAATATGCTAATACGCTTTACGAAAAAATTCAAATTAATGGCACTAGAGCCTATGAAGTAGTTGGTGTAATCGATATGGAATAATGAAAGTAGTGTTCTATGAAAAAGCGCTTATGTTTAAAAACGTAAGCGCTTTTTTATTGCATTACGTTTATTAAGAAGCATACATTTATTTCCTATTTCTACGATGCAATTGATAAGTGTCTAAAAATAGAATATGACAACCGTCAGGTTTTTTAAAAACCTTATATCATAGTTTTACAAAGGGTTTATGAATGTACTTGACCAAATTCAATTTTGAATAGGTATAGTTTATTAAAAATCACACAAAATTTACCAAAATGCCATCAATTAGCCAGTTTCTATTAATTTTTTCTTTACTTCTTTTTAGTACAATATCGGAAAAATATACAACTACAAATAGCGTCAGAACCTCTTTAAACTTCAAAGTAGTTCATAAAGACAAAATCATAGGTAGTTTAAAAGCTACTAAAACTATTAAAGATTCTAAAATCCATTATCAAAGTATAACCTGTATAAATACTAAGGTTATAAAAGATATTGAGGTCAATTATCAGTATGATGTTATTTATGAAAATAGCATTTTAAAAAAAGCCAATGTAGCTATCGATGTAAATGATAAACCATACGCCGACATTCTTACTAATTGGGAAAATAGTTATTATCAGATTACGAAAAATGGTAAAAAGGAATTGGTGGTTGAAGATAATATCGATTACGCTACCATACTACTATACTTTGAAGAACCTAAAAATGTGGATAGTTGCTACTCTGAACAAGATGGTAGTTTTAATCAAATTCTAGCTTTAGGCAACCATACTTATAAAAAAATTAACTCTAATAATAATGAGAATACCTATTACTATCAGAATGGAATATTAGAAAGTGCAGAGATTGATGGCGGATTGATTAAGTTTAAATTAGTTGCTCAAAAATGATTATTTCTTTCGAATATCATGCAATAGAAAACATATAATATGAATATTGGCTTAGTATTATCAGGAGGAGGCATAAGAGGTGTGGCCCATATAGGAGTTATTAAAGCATTGGAAGAACATAATATCTATCCAACACATATTGCTGGTACAAGTGCAGGCGCAATTGTTGGAGCTTTATATGCTGGAGGTGTAAAATGGTCCGATATTCTGGAATTCTTCAAAGTTATACCCATATTTCATGCGAATAGATTTGCGCTTAAAAAACCAGGATTTCTAGATACTGAAAAATTTTATGATGAGTTTAAAAAGTTCTTCCCCAAAGATAGCTTTGAGTCATTACCTAAAACTCTGTACATTACAGCTACAGATATTATTAAAGGGGAATTAATGATTTTTGAAGAAGGTGAACTAATAAAACCTGTATTGGCCTCAGCTACTTTTCCTGGAGTCTTTTCACCAATTTCTATCGACGGGTCATTTTATATTGATGGGGGAGTACTTAATAATTTTCCTACTGAACCACTTTTACCACGTTGCGATAAAATCATCGGCAGTTATGTTAATCCCCTAAAAAACATTAAAGTTAAAGACTTAAAACATTCATATAATGTTATCGATAGAGCCTATAAAATAAAGTCAGTTTCAGATTCCATAGCAAAATTTGCAGATTGTGATTTAGTTATTTCACCTGAAGAACTATGTGAATTTGCTACTTTCGATATGAGGTATATTGATGATATTTTTGAAATCGGTTACAAAAGCACTATCAAAATATTAAAGGATAATGGGTATACTAGTAGTATATAAAACACCAACTCTAATTAGATTCCACTATTCGCGAACTAAATTTTCACATGCGACGCACGTTCCATAAAGAACTCTTCGAAGCGTTTTAATTTCGGATTCAATTTTTCTGAATACAAAACATACTGACATTTCATAATACTTTGTGCAACCGTTATCATAGCAGTATAGTCTGACTTTTGTACCAGAAAATCTCCATCATCAATACTACATATCTTTAATTGCGAAGTACTTACTCCATTTAGTAGAAACAATTTGTGAAGGGTCGTAGGGGTTGTTATTAATATATCAATACCTTCAAATATTTCTGATTTTTGAATATCGACATGTAACTCTTTATAACTTGCGTATACTCTTAGTGTAGAATACTTGGTGTACTTTAAAAACTCATCATAAAGTTCCAGAACCTTTTCTTTATTTTCAACAACCACAACCGCTCTTGGTGCATTACCAATTGCTTCACATTTTAGCTTTTGTAATGTGGTAAGAATTAAGGTTGTTGTTTTCCCACTTTCCTTTGGAGCCGTACAATATACATTTGACCCACTTTTTATAATAGGAATACTATTTTTTTGAAAAGGTGTAGGTTCTTCAATTGAAAAACTCTCTAACATCTCAAGTAAATAAGGGTTCAATTTTTTAAACGACATAACTTTCTACAATTGGTGGCAATATCTACCCTATTAAAGGCCTTTAATTCAACAAATATACAGCCAACGAATGGGGAAAACCGAGTGAAGTATCTTATTTTATATAACTGTTTTTAAATATGGTCAATACCTAAGAATAAAGAATTAGAAAAACACCTGCCATAATTCCCCCTAAGGGTACTAGCTTCTGTCGTTTATTCTGCTCCTTAAACAATAAACCACCTACTACTACCGCGATTAAAATCTGACTACGTTTTATTGCGGAAAGCAACATTATTAAAGCTTCTGGATCTTGTAAAGCTTTGAAATAAAAATAGTCGGCTATTTGCAATAAAATTCCAACTAAGGGTATTGACCATCGCCATTTGAAAGCTTTTCTTTTTTCTGCGTTAGGAAACCACGTAATCGAAAGAATAATTAATAAAATTAAAACTGTGTAAAAGCAAAACCAAAATTGTAATGTCTGAGGATTTAACAATAGACTTTGAATTAAAAACTTATCATATAATCCACTAGAGGCACCTAAAAACGTTGCTCCAATTATGGCGAATATCCATTTGTTACGTTTAAAATGAATGCCTTCTTTCTTACCAATCTTAGAATATAGTAATACGGAAAAGATGATGAGAAAAAAGCCTATCCACTGCCAGAAATTTGGTTTTTCTTGATAAATAGTTATTGCGCCAATAAAAGTAAAGAAGGGTCCTGCCGAACGTATAGGTGTCACTATCGTTATTGGTAAATGTTTTAACGCCTGATACGCCAGCACCCATGAAGCAGCCATTATCGCAGATTTTATAGCTATAAAACCATGTGTTTTTAATGGAATGTCATTGATATAAAATTGTATATCAATCATGTACTCTTTAAAAAACTGAGAACCAATATAAAAGGGGAGAAGCAACAAAAACCCGGAAGATATGGTACCCAATAAAACAGGAAAAACTTCATTGCCTTGTACGGCATGTTTCTTACATAAGTTGTGTAATCCTAAAAATAATGCCGCTAAAAGTCCGAGGTACATCCACATAATGCGCGCGAAGATATTGGTTTTCTAAACTACAGTTTGGTTTATGGCCACCAATGAACTATTCTTCTTTAATTATTGCAACCATAACCTGAAAAATAAAAAAAGGGTATCCATATAATGGATACCCTTTTTTTATTTGTAGAAATAAGACTAATAAGCCATTTTCACAATCTTCTCCACTTTGTCTGGTGAAAGATTTTGATGCTCACCTAATCCTTTCCATCCACGATCAGTAAATCGTTTTGAAATTTCTTCTGCAGTACCTTCATATTCCTTCGTATAATCTGATAATTTGGTGTCAATTCCTAATTCATGGAAAAAAGCTTCCGTTCTTTCAATAGCGGCATAGGCCTTATCATCAATACTACCTTCAGTGATATTCCAAACACGCTCACCGTACTGAGCCAGTTTTTCTTTTTTGGCTTCAAAATTATACTTGTAGTGGCTCGGAGCTATTACTGCTAGGGTACGTGCGTGATCTATACCAAATAAAGCTGTTAGCTCATGACCCATCATGTGCACTGCCCAATCTCCAGGCACCCCTTTTTGAATTAAACCATTGAGCGCCATAGTACAGCTCCACATAAAATCGGCAGCTGGCTTATAGTCCGTAGGATCTTTTAATACCTTAGGTGCTACTTCAATAAGGGTTTGCAAAATGCTTTCTGCAAATCTATCTTGTAATGACGCACCTATCGGATACGTCATATATTGCTCTAGCACATGTGTAAAAGCGTCAGTAATTCCGTTTGCCAATTGACGTTCTGGAATAGAACTAATTACCTGTGGGTCTAGTATTGAGAATTCAGGAAATAAACCTGGTCCGCCCATGGCTAATTTTTATTTCGTTTCCGCTCTAGTTATAACAGCACCAGAATTCATTTCAGAACCCGTCGCAGGTAATGTCAGTACCGTACCAAAGGGCATTCCTTTTTGTGTTTTAATAGTTTTGGTCAGAATATCCCAAGGGGTGTCTCCATCATATACGGCAGCCGCTGACAAGAACTTTGTGCCATCAATAACAGAACCACCACCTACAGCTAATAAATATGTGATATTTTCGTCCTTAATCACCTGTAAAGCTTCCATTAGCACGGCATACTCAGGATTAGCAGGAATACCCCCAAACTCTATAACCTCTATTTTTGATAAAGCTTTTTTTACTTGTTCGTAAATTCCGTTCTTTTTAATACTCCCTCCTCCATAAAGCAATAATACTTTTGCATCGGATGGAATTTCACTTTCTAATTTTTCTATCGTATTCTTTCCAAAGATAATTTTGGTCGGATTCTTAAATTCAAAATTGTTCATTTTCTCTTTTCCTTTTATTAATTATTTTGCAATTTTATTATCAATCAATTATTCAATAACGGTTACCAAATCTTTCATAGGTTTTCTAACCTTTTTAAGGTTTACTAACCAATCTTCATTTTCTTTTCTATACCCAATTGGAAGTAATACAGCGCTTCGCAATCCTTTTTCGCGTAATCCTAAAATTTCATCAACAGCATCTGGTTCAAAACCTTCTAGGGGAGTGGTGTCGACCCCCTCAAAAGCTGCTGCGGTAATCGCCATACTAAAAGCGATATAGGCTTGTTTAGCAGCGTGATTGAAGTTTTCTTCTGCACTTTTTTGTGGATATAGACCTAATAACATTTGACGGTAATTTTCCCATCTTTCATTCTTAAATCCACGTATCTCATTCGTTAAATCGAACATATAGTTAATTCGCTCTACGGTATACGTATCCCAAGCAGCGAAAACTAGTAGGTGAGAGCAGTCTGTTATTACAGTTTGGTTCCAAGCTACAGGTTTAATTTTCTCTTTAATGTCCTGATTTTTTACTACGAAAATTTCAAAAGGTTGTAATCCACTTGAAGTTGGAGCTAACCTTGCCGCTTCTAAAATCCGTTCAATTTTATCTTCAGCTACTTTTTCACCATTCATTGCTTTTGCAGCATATCTCCAATTCAATTTGTCTAATAATTCCATATAGTCACTCTATTTTTTAATTGTTTTTTGCTAATTTTTTTATATCGTTTGAAGAAATAATAACTTCTGCATTACTCGTATTATTGGCTAAATTCACCATCGCTTGTGCGATACATTCGGCGCTTATTATTTTATATTTGTTTAATGGACCAACAAACAAGGGTTGAATTATTTTAAAAACAGCCAAACCTATTTTTTCTAGAATTCTACGTTCATTTCGTTCACCTCCAATAAGTGAAGGTCTTAAAATTGAGGTGCGTTGTATGTTCTCTTGTAAAACATCATGCTCCATTTCACCTTTTGTTCTATTATAGAATACATTACTTTTTCTATTGGCACCCATGGCTGAAATGACTAAAAAAGTTGATATACCATTTTCTTTTGAGAGCTTGGCAGCCATTACAGGAATTCCATAATCTATTTTCTTATAAAACTCTTTGTTTGGTGTTTTCCTTGCAGTAGTACCAATACAGCAGTACACTTCATCGGCTGTAAAATCTGATTTGAATTTTTCCAATTCTAATAGGTCGCCAATAAATTGTTTAACTTTATTGGGTAAGCCTTCAATTCGGGTTCTTGAAAACAACTTAATGACACTATACCTATTGTCTTCCAACAATTTTCGAAGTAAAATACCACCTGTTAATCCCGATGCTCCTAATATAATCGCTGTCTTATTCATTTTATTTACAAACTTTAATACTACTCCAAGCTGCCTCATAGGCTTGGTCTAATTCTAGTTTAGTTAATTGAACCGATCCACGATTTTGCGCCATCATTAAAAAGGACAGCGGATTTATCGCATAAGCGTACAATAAGTAATCTGAGAGTGGTTTAATAATACCTTCCTTTTTACCTCGTGCCCACAGGTCGAGTAGAGGCTGTAAATGCTTAATACCCTCTTGTCTGCTCAGTTCATCAATCATAGGCGTATTATCACATTGTGCCAAAAACAAGGCATTTGCGCTTTCTTTAATTTTAAAATCTGCAATACGCTTCCAAATCACTTCAAAACCTACTTCTACAGGCATAGTCTCTTTATATGTTTCAAAAGCATATGTCGTATAACAAGCCTTAACTTCTATATAGGTTTTGTTTACTAAGTCTTGTTTATTATCAAAGTATAAATAAATGGTAGCAGGTGATACACACGCCATTTTTGCAATCTTACTCATCGGTGTAGCATGAAAACCATCATTGTTTACCAACTCTATAGTGGCATTTATTAATGCGTTTCTTTTATCTATACTTTTTTGAAGTGCTGCCATAATTTTAATATTGAAGTACAAAATTACAAAAAATGAACGTTCATTCTTTTTTATTAACACAACTTTAATTTTATCTCAAAACTAGTTTAGCGTGGTACATTTTTTAACCGGGATTATAAAGGAATGTTAAATTGTAATACAATTATTCAATAATGAACTGAACATAGGTTGATATGATTTACATATTACTTTTAAGCTAGAAATAATAAAATAACATGTTAATCATCGAAATCTTAAGATATCCTCATAAATTGTAAGGGATTCCTATAATTGAATACCATAATCATTCTTTATATTTAGTAATTCCAATAAAGGTAGTTCCCTCGTCCTTTTTAATTTAAAACGCATACCTAGCTATTAGGTACCATAATTAATTTGGAATAATGTATAAAATTCTATCACTTGATGGCGGCGGGAGTTGGGCTATTATTCAGCTACTCACTTTAAAAGACCGTTATGGCAATATTAAAGGTCACGAAATACTTAAAAAATTCGACCTTGTTATTGCTAATTCTGGCGGTAGTATTGTTTTAGCGGCATTAGCCGAGAATTATTCTATTGATAAAGCAATAACATTATTTGAAGACAAAAAGAATAGAGAAAAAATATTTCATAAAAATACTTTTAAAGACCGCTATTTCCCAGTAGACTATCTAGGTTTATTTAATGCAGGTTTCGGACCAAAATATAGTGCCACTAAGAAAAAGGAAGCTTTTGAGAAGCTTTTCCCTGAAATTGACAAAATTCAGATGAATGAACTTCCAAAGCTCATTGGTAAAGAATCGCTAAAAATAGTTGTCTGCACCTACGATGCTCTTAACAATCGTGCAAAATTTTTTAAATCGTATACTACTTGTGATAATGGCTATGATTCAGTAAAACTTACACAGGCTATACACGGCTCATCAAACGCTCCTGTTCAATATTTTGATTTCCCTGCTCGATTTAAAGCAAAAGAAAGCGATATCTTTTATGAATTATGGGATGGTGCTCTCGGCGGATTCAACAATCCTATTTTAGCCGGAATCATTGAGGCTTATAAAATAGGTATAGACCTCAAAGAAATTAAAATTGTATCCCTCGGAACCAGCAACTCTTTAATGTCCGCAGATGCCAAGGAAAACTTTTGGGATTGGAAACAAATCGCATTGCTATTTAGAAGAAAAAAATTCGCCTTTTCAAAATGGAAACCGCAGTTTAATTTTTTCAAAGAGACTGTATTGCATCAGGCGAAGACCATTCTTTACCAGCCACCCGATACCGCCAATTACATTGCCATGATGTTTTTAAAAGCTGCAGTCGGCAACACTCTTAATGACTCTACTATTCGATTATCTCCATTAATTCATTATGATACGAATACACCTAAAGAAATAATACCCCTTATTCAAAATTTGTATTTGTTGGATATGGATTTAACGAAAGATGAGGAAATCGAATTGCTCATTGAATGCTTTAGTGCTTGGAAAAAAGGGTATCTTTATAATCAACCTATAGAGTTTAAAGTAGAACGAAATAATGATTTATTATTTCAACAAGGGGATAAGTGGTACCAAGACGGAATGGATAGATGGATTAGTTGGGAAGATTCCGAACTAACTGATAATTAATATAACTTAAATTGATAGATTCATTTTTTCTATCTTAATCCTTAATATAATTTACTCCTTTAGGTTTTATGTGTACTTAAATAAATACATGCTATATTGATTTACAAATCAATTATTTAAACGATCTGCTCAACACTAGTTTAATTTATCTTAACTTACAATGCTTCTTCCTTGTAATATTTTTGCACGTTAAGAATAAACTGCTATTGAAGTACAAAAATCCCCTTAAAAAAAACAGTATCGCAAATCCGAAATTTTCAAGAGACATAAATCCCGATTTTTCAAAAACATTAAGAAAAAGGGTAAACACCTATTTTAAAACCCATAATAAGAGTCGTAATGCCAATGCAACTATGGTTATAAAAACTATAATTATGTTGACTCTCTTTTTTGTTCCTTTAATACTTCTTTCTACAGGTATTGTAACATCTGTGCCATTACTTTTTACATTATATATTTTAAGTGGTCTGGGTATGGCAGGTATAGGTATGGGCGTTATGCATGATGCCATACATGGCTCGTACTCTAAAAACAAGAAAATCAACACGCTCTTAGGCTATTCTTTCAATCTTATCGGAGCAAATTCAACGATTTGGAGAATACAGCATAATGTTTTGCATCATACATTTACCAATATCGATCATGCTGACGATGATTTGAACTCTCCCTTTTTCTTACGGTTTTCTCCCCACGCCAAACATTATTGGGTACACCAGTACCAACACATTTATATCTGGTTTTTTTATATGATATCTACACTTTCATGGATCACCACCAAAGATTTTGTGCGTTTAAAACGATTTCGAGATATGGGGTTTTTAGATAAAAAACATGAATACGAAAAAACTTTAGTTAGTATGGCGGCATGGAAACTATTGTATTATTCATATGCGCTCATCCTCCCTATGGTTATGCTACCGTTTTCATGGTGGGTCATCTTATTGGCATTTCTATCCATGCATTTTGTTACTGGTATGCTTGTGAGCATTGTTTTTCAGATAGCACATATAATGCCCTTGACTGAATTTCCGCTACCCAACGAAAAGGGTATGATGAAAGACGATTGGTACGGACATCAATTTGCTACTACTAGTAATTTTTCTCCGGACAGTAAGCTTTTGTTCTGGCTCATAGGGGGTCTTAATTTCCAGGTAGAACATCATGTACTGCCTGATGTATGTCACGTACATTATAAAGTTCTCACAAAGATTGTATCAGAAACTGCACTTGAATTTGGCATGCCTTATAATGTAAAAAAATCTATTGGTCATGCAATTTGGGATCACACTAAAATGCTTCGTATGTTGGGTGAAAAAGATGTTGTTGCACCTATATAAGTAGGCTATGTTTCTCAAATAATAAAGAGTAAAAAAACCAATACAGCATATTAAAGCCCACAGACTTATTAGCTTCATTTCTATTCATTAAAAGAAAGGCAGCATTCATTTTTATAAATTACTTGTTGAGATTCTTAAGAAGCTAAATTAATTTGTCTTTTTTCCTTATTTTTGAGAAGCTCGTAAATGAAACATCATGACATTAAGGCAAACGATTTATCTTCTTGCAATTTTAATTGCATCACCAATAATATCTCAAGAAACAAACCCTTCAGAAACCTTTTGGAATTCCTTAAAATCTCATTGCGATAAAGCATACGAAGGCAGCCTTGTTCTGCCAGAAGAAGATGATAGCTTTGGAGGCAAGAAACTAGTTATGCACGTAAGAGCATGTAGCGACAATGAAATAAAGATTCCATTCTATGTAGGTAATGATAAATCGAGAACATGGATTTTAACCAAAAATAAAGGCATACTTACTTTAAAGCATGACCATCGCCACGAAGATGGAACTGAAGATGATGTCAATTTTTATGGCGGAACTGCGAGTAATGCTGGTAAAGAGGATATTCAATTTTTCCCTGCGGATGTACAAACGCAACAAATGATACCTGGTGCAGCTACAAATGTCTGGTGGATTACTTTAGATGATAAAACTTTCTCTTATAATTTAAAAAGATTAGGTACAGATCGTATTTTTAAAGTTGTGATGGATCTTACCAAGCCTATTGCAGAACCGGATGCGCCATGGGGTTGGGTTGATTAATAATCTCAATCGTACCAAAAAAAGCTAATAAAATCTACTGTAGTATTCAAAACGAGTGCTTTAAAAGTAACTGGATCAAACTTGAACAAATTTATATTGTAATTTTTATAACTCACTAATAAAACAGATTGATGTTACTCCCTGTAAAAGTGTAGTTATCTTTGCAGAAAAATATTTCATGTCGAAGCAATTTTCAGATTTAGGGATTAATGAACAATTACAACAGAGCTTATTAGATTTAAACATCTCTGTTCCCACAGATATTCAGAAAAAAAGTATTCCGGTTATTCTTAACAAAAAAGATGATTTGGTTGCTTTAGCAAAGACTGGTACAGGTAAAACGGTAGCTTTCGGCTTGCCTCTTCTACAGCTTATTAATACTGAAAACACTGCTGTACAAGCGGTTATTTTGGCGCCTACAAGAGAGTTGGCACAACAAATTCATGCCAATTTGATGTCTTTTACCGCTCATAGTCCCTCTATTTCTGTGGCTGCCTTATGTGGTGGTATTCCTATAAAACCTCAAATTGAGCGTTTGAAAACACCAACGCACGTAGTGGTTGCAACTCCCGGGCGTTTGGTAGATTTAGTAAAACGTGAGGCCATTAACATTAAAAATATAAAGTTTTTAATCCTTGATGAAGCCGATGAAATGGTAAGTGCCCTAAAAGAAGATTTAGACACCATAATCGAAGGTATCCCAAAATCGAGACGAACATTATTATTTACGGCGACTATGCCAGGTACTATAAAGCAGCTGGTTCAAAATTACATGTCTAAACACGTGGTACACGTAGAAGCAGATATGTCGACATTGGGTCATCAAGGTATTGACCATCAATATGTAGTTGTAGAACCTATTGAAAAACTAGACGTATTACTTCATTTTTTAAATACGAAAGAAGGTCAGCGCGGTATTATTTTTTGTAAGACTAAAGCAGCTGTAAATAAACTGGCAAAGAACTTAGCCATTAATAAATTTTCATCTGGTGCTATACATGGTAGTTTATCACAAGGTATTCGTGATCGTATTATGGGGCAGTTTAGAGAAGGCCATATTGATATTTTGGTAGCGACAGATTTAGCTGCTCGGGGTATTGACGTAAAGGAAATTGCCTATGTTGTCAATTATCATTTACCTGATACTTATGACGCCTATGTGCATAGAAGTGGACGTACCGCAAGAGCAGGGGCAAAGGGGCTTTCGTTAACTATACTACAAAAAGAAGAAGTTGCAGAAATCGCTGATTTTGAAAAAGAATTGGGTATCATCTTTAAAAAGTTCAAAAAAGCCGATGCTCAAAGTATTATAGAAAATAATGCCTTATTATGGGCTAAAAAAATCTTTAAAACTAAACCTAACCGCGAAGTATCTGAAGATTTTAAGATAAAAGTAAAAACGATATTTCACCATTTAACCAAAGAGGAGTTGGTAGAAAAGATATTGGCAAATTATCTTTCACAAGCAGGTTCCTCAAATTTAAACCCGGAGGAAGTACAAAGAAAAAAATAGTATTACAAATTCAGCGAATCTCGTTTAACATTTACTATTAAATCTATACTATTATTTACCACATACGAAAGCCGACTTTTAGGAGTCGGCTTTATTTTATAAATATATGTAGCTAATATTGGCCTACAAATATGCTTTTAGTATTTCGTTATGAGATTTGTTCCGTAGTTTACGTACAGCCTTTTCCCTAATTTGTCTTACACGTTCTCGCGTAATATCGAAAAGTTCACCTATTTCACTCAAACTTCTAGGGTGACTTTCACCAATACCATAATAAAGCTTTACTATTTCACTTTCTCTACTTGCCAATGTATTTAATGCTTGACCGATGTCGGTTCTAAGGGAATCTATCATCATATTAGAATCAGGACTTTGTGAATCTTTTGAAGTTACTACATCATATAAATTAGAAGATTCTCCTTCTTGAAAAGGCGCATCCATTGATAAATGCTTACCTGAATTTTTCATTGCAAGCTTTACTTGCGTGCTACTCATATCAAGTTCTCTAGCAATCTCAATTGTACTTGGAGGTCTTTGATAAGATTGCTCTAAAGTTGAGTATACCTTTTTAATTTTACTTATTTCTCCAATTTTATTCAGAGGAATACGTACCATTCGTGATTGTTCTGAAATCGATGATAAAATGGATTGTCTAATCCACCATACGGCATAAGAAATAAACTTAAAGCCTCGAGTTTCGTCAAAACGTTTCGCCGCTTTTACCAAACCGATATTTCCTTCGTTGATTAAATCTGAAAGTCGTAATCCACTTCCTTGATATTGTTTTGCTGTAGAAACTACAAAACGTAAGTTGGCATTGACTAATTTATTAAGGGCAATCTGATCTCCTTCACGTATTCTTCTAGTAAGCTCCACTTCCTCGTCTGCGGTAATCAAATCAATTTTTGATATTTCTTGAAAATATTTTTCTAAGGATTTAGTGTCTCTGTTTGTAATTTGTTTAGTGATCTTAAGTTGCCTCATATATTATATTGTTTTTATCGTTATTATAATTTAACCTTTTTTTGATGATATCCTAGTAAAATTCAATATTTCTTGAATTTATTTTAAATAAAATTGAAAATGAATTAATAATATCTAGTTTTTGGATAGATTTCAATATAATTTTATCAAATCATTAATTTTTAGGTAGCACTTCTCCTTGGATTTGGCTTTTATCTTGGGTAAGGGGTCATTAGTTAATCTATCGATAAAAGGATAATGTAATCTCTAAATAAGAGAAAAATAACTAAGTAGTTTTTTTTATACCTCCAAACGACCAACCCATTAAAAAAATTGGAGCGTAGTTTCTTATGACCATGAATTCTTTTTAAAAGCTTAAAAGGGTGTAACTAATGGTGAAAATTAAACCAGTAAGAAATACGAATACAGAATAATACAAAAGACGTTGTTTTTTTGAGATCACTAAACCTAAAAAATAAAGATCGTCTATCAATTCATTATAAATAGTATTGCCATTACTTATTATCCGTTCGAACTCCTTCTTGAATTCAGTTAATGTTTGTTTTGAAAAATTACCTGCATATAACGTCCCTTTATATCCACTCATTTTAAAACTTTTTCCCAAATAACGGTGTGGAAGCATACTAAACAAAGCAAATACCATAGATAGCATACTACTTATTACTAATGCTTTAGTTCCAATATTTATATTTAATGTATTACTACTGGAATCTATAAAATGCTTGCCAAAGAGCAGAGAGGTAATAATAGAGTTAACTGTTAAAATAATTCTTGCTTTATTGTCTACCATTTTTAAAAGACTATAATGGTTACTGGAGAGTGTTTTAAAAAGCGTTTGCACACCTCGTGAATCGTATTTTTCTAATTTTTTTTGATGTAAATCAAACCCTCTGTCTTCACTAGAATTATCTTCCATTATTTTATTTATTAAATTTCACATAATTGTTTTACTTCATTCAGAACCCGCTGAATTCTTATATCTGATAATCCGATATTTTTCATTTTCTCAGAAGCATTTAGCAATTCTTTGACTAAAACAACATCATTGTCTATAAGTTGATGCTTTTCTTTTTTATTTAATGTAGTTAAGGCAGTAACTGGATATAGGTCTAAGGTATCAATGTTGGCTTTTAATCCATTATTTTTAGGGTAATCCCAACTTAACAAAGTTAAACCTACACATTTTGCATAATTTATAGCATCTTCTGTAAATCTGGTATTGGTTACCAACCAACCTTGTTTTAAATGTGTTGTATGGTTTGAATTTATATTCCATTGTATTTGAATATCCAAAAATCTAGAATTAATGTATAGTGGAACTTTGACATTACTTGTCGCTTTAACATCTGAATGAAATTTACATTCTATAGCATATACATTCCCATCTTTTTCAGCCAATACGTCAATTTCATGAGTTACACACTCACCATTTAAAATAACACTTACCTGTGTTTTATATCCTTTTTCTTTTAATAAAGCACCAACCAAACGCTCAAAAGGATAACCAGTAGGACCTAATTCTAACAACGCACGTTTTAAACTGTAGCGTGAAGCAGATACCTTATTGTATTTTTTTAATAAGGAAAAGGATTTTTTGTAAATTTCGTTTGATGACATACCGTCATAAATAACGGGTTGAATTCTATTTACTATTGTTTCAACTACATCTTTAGACGCTCCTGCTGATCGAAGCGATTGTTTTAATTTTTTAAATGAAAAAAGTTCAATCTCATCATTACTTTTTTTAATATAAACTTGCTTTCCCATACCACATTTTTGTCTTAAAATCTTAAAATTTCTGTCATAATTCCAAAACGGATAATAGATAATTGATTCTCAAAATAAATATTATAATAATCCATTCCATGATAAAACTGCACAAACAGTCCTATATCTTGTAAAAATTTTGGATGGTAATAAAAGGTAAGACTGGCATTGAATCTATCTAAATCAAAAACATCTAAATCATTATAATTATCAAGCATTAGAGTTGCTTCAGCTTTTAAGGAAAATTTAGCTCTTTGGTTTTTTACATCTTTTAAAGGAAACTTAAAAGATGTAAACGAATTATGCCATCTTAAACCACTATAACTACCTTGTAATTCTTCAAGTATCCAACTTTTCGGATGTATTTCTAATGAGCTTTTTATGGTTTTAATGGCTTTTAGTCTTTTGCTATATGCTGTTTTAAGCAATCCGAGTTCAAAAAAATTAGTGGCAAAATTTCCGGATTGTAGGTTGATTGTGTGGTTTTCATTATAAAAATTTCCATCTTGACCATTAGAATGATGAGCTATTTTTCCGAATAAAACCAAGTTGTTAAGTGCTTCTTTTTTATGGGCTAGATAATAAAATGTAACCTGTGGTATATAACTAGGGGTACGAACAGGATACGATTCTTCATTATACATCCTGATTATGATTTGTGGTGTTAGAACAGCCATTAATTTTGAATCATTGCGTTCCCTGATAATGAATGATGGATTTATATTGGCCTCAAACATCAAGCGTTCAATATTTCCAATATCGGTTGGGAATGTGATATAACTATCGGTTTGGTTGATTAACGCTATTTTGTACAAATCCAGTTGTGGAATGGTATCGACTTCTTTTTGTGAAAAAACAAAATGCGCAAAACACAGAAATAAGATGTAAACTTTTGTTTTCATTTATTTAAGTTTCAATAATGGTATTGGTTTAAACACTTATAACCTTTGTTGTGCTTATTTGCTTGTTAATCTTTGTCTTTTGAGCCACTAACAATTCTTGAAATAATTCCTTTTTGGTCTGTAAATTCTGCAATTAATACACCTGCCAAATGGATAACTATAAATGCAATTAGATAGTAAATACCAAGTACATGGATTTCTTCCATCGGCTTTTTTAATTCTTTTGGTCCTAATTCTATGATAAGTCCAGTTACCAGCGAAACATTAACACAGACATAAAAAATGAGGTATGTCCATTTTTGAATTCTCTTTTTTGTAGATAGATTTTTACCAAAAGGATTTTGAATTTTCATTTGTCCGAATCCAGGAAGTATGAAACGAATACTAAATAATCCAACTAATACATAACCAATGTAAATATGCCAATTCCACATTGGCTGTCTTATTTTTTTCGCTAAAACAATGAGTTGATCTTGAGATAAACTCTGTTCGGCACTAATCAGGTAATCCTTTATGATAGCAGCCATATTATATTTATTCATCCATGTTAATCGTAAAAAAATAGTGATTAACAACAGTATAAATGAAACAGCTATTGCCCAATGAATTATGCGATAAATTTTAGAATATTTTGTTTGTGCCATGATGTTTATTTTTAATTTATTGCACTATTTTGTTTTATACTGAAAAATGCTATTAGCGAGAAACTTAACGTCACCAACATTCTAAAAACCATTGCCTTTATAGTTTTAGCTTCGTAAATTCCGCCATTATTAACATAAAGTAGTAAAGCTATAAAAGCAATAATTAAGATACCTAAAGCAACAATTAACACCCAAAACGTCCACTTTTTGCTTTTTAAAAATCCGTAAATAGCGAATATGTATATTATACTACAGATAAAGTTTGCGCAAACAATAAACAAGACATAGTTTCCTTCTTTGGCTCTAATGCCAAACCAATCGAAAATTACAGAGCTACTTAAAAATAAAGTGAGCAATGCAAACAGTGCTAAAATAGTAGCACTTACAGTGTTAATAATCTTTTTATTTTTCATTTGATAAAGAATTATTAGACGATTCACCAAGCCACCATTTTGGTTTGCTCTGTTTGGGAACTAAACCGAATTTTTTAATGGAATATGTTTCTATATGTTTTATTACATCTTCCACAGAATCGGTTACAAAAAGCAATTTCATATCTTCTGGACTGATGCTTTCATTTTCTGCCATTAATTGAATATGTTCGCATAGTTCCTTGTGATATTCCGAATCGAAGATTACAACAGGAAAATCTTGAATTACTTTGGTTTGAATTAAAGTTAATGCTTCAAACAGTTCATCTAAAGTGCCAATACCACCAGGCATCACTACAAAAGCGTACGAGTATTTTACAAGAATAACTCTACGTAAAAAGAAGTATGGAATGTTAATCCATTTATCTAAATACGGATTTGGATTTTGTTCGAAAGGAAGTATAATATTGCAACCAACCGAATTTCCTCCAGCTTCAAAAGCACCTTTATTGGCAGCCTCCATAACACCTGGACCACCACCTGTCATTACGGTAAATCCAGTTTTTGCTAAAGCAGCTCCAATTTTTTCAGCATTTTTATAATGCTCTGAACTTTTTGTAAACCTCGCTGAACCAAAAACCGTTACGCAAGGGCCAATAAAATGCATTTTTCTAAAAGCTTTTATAAAACTGAAAAATACCTTAAAAGCAAATGATAATTCCTTAAAACGCGATAAAGGACCACGAACAAACAAAGATTCATCTTTAGATAGCTTTATTTTTTCAGCAGTTTTCATATGTGAAATCTTTAGATTGTTTTTTTATAACTCCACACCGCTAATCCATTCATGATAAAGGCATAGAGCAACGTTTTTAATAAGTGCGGGAGAATATCCATAAAGCCAGAACCCTTAAGCATTACCATGCGCATCACTTCTACAAAATATTTTATAGGGTTGAACTCGGTAACAATTTGGGCCCATTTAGGCATGCTTTCAATAGGTGTAAATAAACCACTCATTAAAATAAAAATAACAGTAAAAAACCAAGCAATAAACATGGCTTGTTGCTGCGTATCTGTAAAATTTGAGATGAACAACCCTATTCCTAAAATCACCAAAATATAAATGGAGGTGTACAAATACAAGAGCGCCAAACTCCCCACCATGGGGACTTGAAATATTAACTTTGATAGTAGTAGCCCTATGGTCAATAATCCCATTCCTATGACCCAAAACGGAAAGAGTTTTCCAATAATAAACTGACTCTTTTTTATAGGTGTCACGTTTATTTGCTCTAAAGTTCCAATCTCTTTTTCACGTACGATATTCATTCCAGAAAGGAACAACGTAATCATGGTAACCAACAATACCAATATCCCGGGTACCATAAAAGTTTTATAATTCAGGGTTTCATTGTACCAAAACAAGGGTATAGTTTCTATATTAACAGGTAGTATTTGGTTGTCAGAAACTTGTAGTAAATCAACTTTTAAGTGTTGATTAAAACGTTTTATAATCTGGGTTATGTATACATTTTCAACTCCTGCGGCTGCACCATCAATAGCATTAATGGTGACTCCTAAATTGATGTATTTTTCCTTTTGCAAATCCCGTTCAAAATATTGCGGAATGTCTAACACCACATCTACATTACCTAATAACATCTCTGCACTGGCCGTTGATTCTGATGAAAAATCCGTCAACACATTAAAATAATCAGAGGCATTAAATTTTTCCACTAAAGCCCTAGAAGTAGAGGTGTGGTCATTATCTATATACCCGAATTTGATGTTCTTTACTTCAAAAGTGGCCGCATTGGATAGAATGATAAGTTGTAGAACCGGCAACACAAAAATGATAGGAAGCATTCCTTTATTCCTAAAGATTTGTTTAAACTCTTTTTGTATGATGTATAAAATGGTTTTCATTACTCCAATCTTATTTTATATTTCTTAACGCTTAATGCAATAAAGAATACGGTCATCCCCAATAGAATTAGCGTTTCTTTCCATATGTATTGTAAGCCTACGCCTTTGAGCATAATGCCTTTTATGATGATGATAAACCATTTTGCCGGAATGATATTACTGATAATTTGAAGAGGTACCGGCATACTGGAAATAGGAAAAATAAAGCCGGACAGTAGAATTACTGGTAGCATGAGTCCCATTAAAGAAACCATCATAGCCGTTTGTTGTGTTTTTGAAATGGTGGAGATTAAAATTCCCAATGCCAAAGCACTTACTATAAATAGCACACTCTCTATACCTAGTAAAAACAGGCTGCCTTGAACTGGCATATGAAAGATAAATATACTCAGTAACACTATAACTATAGCGTTAATAACAGATAGAAAAATATAAGGAACCACCTTTCCTATTATCACTTGAAAAGGGTTAATTGGCGATACCAAAAGTATCTCCATAGTACCCAATTCTTTTTCTTTTGTGATAGAAATTGAAGTCATCATTGCCGAAACCAGCATGAGAATAATGGTCATTACACCAGGAACGAACATATAGACACTTTTTAGCTCTGGATTGTATACCATACGCGTCTGAGAGATGATTTGATAAGGGGTAATGGTGCCTTTGTTCAATTCTGTTTGATATTGCTGCAGAATAGCATTTACATAATTACTTATGGTATTTGCCGTATTTGGATCTGTGGCATCCGTAACAATTTGTATTGTTGCCTTGTGGTCGTTAATCAGGTTCTTACTGAAGTTATTTTCAAAATTTAAAACCGCCTTAACCTGTCCTTTTTCAAAAACGGAAGCAATGTCCGCTTCGTGAGTAATCATCTGCTTAATGCTGAAATATTTTGAAGCAGATATTTTATTGATAATTTCTTTGGTAGTAGCATCTTTTGAATGGTCTAAAACAGCAATATCTACGTTATTGATTTCATTGGTTATAGCGAAACCAAAAAGCAAAATTTGGGCAATAGGCATTCCAAAAAGGATAAACAACGAGCGCCTATCCCTAAAGATGTGGTAGAATTCTTTTTTTACGAAGCCTATAAACCGTTTCATCCTCGTGCCAGTTTTAGAAATACGTCATTCATAGTATCTGCGTTAAACTGTTCTTTGAGCTTCTTGGGCGTATCTAAAGCCTCTATTTTTCCATTGACCATAATAGATACGCGATCACAATATTCCGCTTCATCCATATAGTGTGTGGTTACAAAAACAGTGGTTCCATTATCAGCTGCCTTATAGATCATCTCCCAAAACTGTCGTCTTGTAATAGGATCAACACCTCCTGTGGGTTCATCTAAAAACACAATTTTAGGGTCATGTATCAAAGCCACAGAAAAGGATAGTTTTTGTTTCCAACCCAAAGGCAATGAACCTACTAATTGGTTGGCTACTTTTTCAAGTCCTAACTCCGTAATTAATACATCAGATTTCTCTTTTATTATTTTTCTGGACAAACCATAGATACCTCCAAAAAAAGTAATGTTCTCTTTAACCGTTAAATCATCATACAAAGCAAACTTTTGGCTCATGTAACCAATGTTCTTTTTAATGTCTTCTGCCTGTGTAAATACATCAAAACCAGCTACGATTGCTGCGCCAGAAGTTGGAATGGAAATACCGATCAGCATTTTCATTGCAGTGGTTTTTCCTGCACCATTAGCTCCTAAAAAACCAAATATTTCTCCCTTTTTTACGTCAAAAGTAATAGCATCTACTGCCGTAAAATCACCAAACATTTTGGTCAACCCTTCTACTTGTATGACTTTATCGTTGTTCATTATTTTGCGAGTTCCATAAAGGTATCCTCAATGGTAACCTTGGTTTTTTCTATTACAATGTTAGATAGGTTTTTAGATTCTAAATACCTTTTTAATTCGTTGGGATTGAAATCTGACCTTTGATCCGTGTAATGTACAAATTCACCAAAAGGGTAAACACTATGACTGTATTCATAGGCCTTTAAATCATTTATGAGTTGATATGTATTATTTGTCCTAACATTGTAAATCTCTTTTGGGTAGTGTTTTACAATTGCTTCAGGCGTATCAATCTGCAAAATTTTGCCGTCTTGTATCAATGCAATTCTATCGCATAAAGCAGCTTCGTCCATATAAGGAGTGGATACTAGAATAGTAATGCCTTTTTGCTGCAATCGTTTAAGCATCTCCCAGAACTCTTTTCTGGAAACTGGGTCAACACCAGTAGTAGGTTCATCTAAGAACAACACTTTTGGTTTATGAATAAGGGCACAGCACAAAGCCAGCTTTTGTTTCATTCCCCCAGAAAGTTTACCGGCTCTACGGTTTTTAAACGGTTCTATCTGAACGTATATTTCTTGTATTAAATCGTAATTTTCTTGGATAGTCGTTCCAAAAATAGTTGCGAAAAAAGTCAGGTTTTCTTCCACGGTCAAATCTTGATAAAGCGAAAATTTTCCGGGCATATACCCAACACTTTTCCTAATCTCTTTATAATCGGAAACCACATCAAAGCCAGCAACCGTTGCCGTACCTTCATTAGCCAATAAAAGCGTAGTTAAAATCCGAAATAAGCTTGTTTTACCAGCTCCATCAGGACCAATTAAACCAAATAACTCACCAGGTTTTACCTCAAATGAAATGTTCTGCAAGGCCTTTACAGTTTTGTATGATTTTGATATGTTAGAAACGGAGATGCCCATTATTCTTGATTTAACCATAGTTCTGCCGGCATACCAATCTTAAGGCTTCCCTCGTTGGCTACATCTATTTTTAGGGCATAGACCAAAGCAACGCGCTCTTCTTTTGTTTGAATGATTTTAGGTGTGAATTCTGCTTCTGAGGCAATCCAGCTGATTGTCCCTTTATAAGATTTCATAGTGGTGTCATCATCAATTTTCACGGTCACTTCCTGACCTATTTTCAAATTGGGTAATTGTGTTTCACTAACATACACGCGTAATTGCATGGTTTTTAAATCTGCTATTTTATAAAGCGGTTTCCCAAAGCTTGTAATCTCATTAGGTTCCGCGTACTTGGTTAAAACCGTTCCCGCTACAGGATTAATGATTTTGCTTTTTTGTATTTGATCATCAATCTGCCTAAGCTGAACATCAATAGATTTAAGTTCATTAACGACAGGTGCATTCTGTATTTCCACACTTCTAATTTGACTTTTTAAAACATCTATTTCACCTTCAATATCATCTAATTGTTTCTGTGTACCAGCATTATCTTTTATTAAATTCTCAATTCTATCTTTGTTGATATTTCCATTTTTCAATTTGGAATTCAACACATTTATCTGAGACAGCACACCTCTAGACTTAGAACTAACAACAGCTTTAGAAACTTCTAATTGTTCTCGTTTTAAGGTTAGCGGAATGGTATCGATATACCCTATAAATTGTTCTTTCTGAAGCACGTCGCCTTCATCAACATCAAACTGCATTAGCTTTCCATTATTTTCAGCTGAAATAGTGATTTCAGTAGCTTCAAAATTGCCGTAACCATCTGCTTTTCCGTTTGAATCACCACAGGAAAATAGGATAGTGGCAATAATACTCAACCCTAATATATAGTTGTACTTTTTCATTTTTATATATGTTTTACCCTTTAATGACATTGTAATTTGCTTTTGCTAGTTGTAACTGAATCTCATGTCTAATTAAGGTGTTTTCGTCTTCATACAAATTGGTGAGTTCTGTGATATATGCCGAAGATGTAATCACACCGTTTTTAAGTTGTGAATCTGCCATTTGCAACACTTCTTTTCTAAGGTTGATTATAGCTTCATCTGAAGTTATAATAGCTTCTATCTTTTCTATTTCTCTTTGCTGTTTGTTGAGCTCAATAGTCGTGTTGAGTTTAAAAATTTCTGTTTCATTATCTACAATGTCTTTATTGATAGCTAATGATTCCCGTTGTTTTTGATTAGCGTTCCAATCAAAAACATTCCAATGCAATTTTACACCTGCTGTATAAAAAGGTTGAAATGAATTATCTAGCATGTTCAATCCTGGGTTTCCATAACCACCTGTTGCAAAGCCCAATAGTTTGGGTACGTTCTGTTTGGAAATCAAATATTCTGAATTTTCTATTTCATCTTTTTTATACTGAAATAATTCCAGTTCAGGTCTAATTAATTCATTCTGTACATGAATTTCTATAAGGGGATTATTAAATTCGGTATCATCTCCTAAAGGTTGTTTTATTAAACTAGAGAGGGTTTCTATTAGTGTTATCTTATTACTTTCTATTTCTTTAAACTGTTGGCCTAGTTTTAATAATTCAGCTTCCAGTACTTTATCGGAAGAGGGTAGGAGTATACCGTTTTTTACGCCAGAACTAACCTCCTTTAGTTTAGCCTGTAACTGTGTTTGTTTAGATTTTAATAATAGATTGCTTTCCTGTGCCAATAGAATAGAAAAGTAGAGTTGATTAATTTGCTGTCTTAATTGATACAGACTAACTTCTACCTGTTTTTGTTTCGATTTTAACTCAGCAGATTTAATGGCCAATGAAGCGGCCGTTGCTCCTCCATTATAAATAAGTTGATTCACCGAAAATGTAGCACGGTATTGGTCTTTATTTAAGGGATCAATATTGGCATTGGCAATAGGAATTTCAATTACATCAGATTGATAAGTGGCTTGCGCATCCAGACTCAATTGAGGCAATTTAGCTGTAGATATTACTGCAGCCTCTAGTGTGTTTTGCGCTTCTAAGAGTGATGACTTTTTTGCCAAAGGGTAATTTTGGGTCACAGAATTATAACACTCTTCTAACGTAATGCTTTGCTGAGCAATAGCCGAGAGCGAGGTTAGTAGTATAATAATGAGTAGTATACGTTTCATACTAGGTGTTCTTTATAGAATTAATTATGAAATTAGCAACTTCAGTTTTACGGTCTTCCATGAGTTGTTTATATGCTTTGCTATCAACATTAGAAAATGCCATGATTAAGGGTTTGGCAACGAAAGGAAATATATTAAGTGCCAGAATATTGATAAACAACTGCTCTGCGCTTATGGGTTTTATAATTCCGTCTTCTACTTCTTTATCTACTTGCCTCTTAAATTTAGCCAGGTTAGGAAAACCTTTGTTGTCCTTCATTTTTAGAATAAAATCCGGATTCCTATTCAATTCTTGAATGATAAAATTGGGCAAATAAGGATGCTTGCTTATAAAAGAGATATAGTTAAAAGTGAAGTTTTTTACTTTCTCTTCAATAGTAGAGTCGTCATTTAAAATAGCATTTAACTGAGGAGCCAATAAAGAAAAGACATTTTTGAAAACGGCTTCAAAAAGAAGTTGTTTACTTCTATAATAATAATGAAGCATAGCTTTATTAATTCCTGCTTTATCAGCTATTTCTTGCATGCGTGCGCCATCCATTCCTTTGGCCTGGAATACATTCTTTGCAGCTTCAAGTATTTGTTCTTCGGTATTTTCGTCTTTGGCTTTTTTCATTACTAACTAAACGGTTTAACCATTTGGTTAACAAAACTACAAAAAAATACTATTAGCCAACTGATTATTCTGTAAAAATTATATTTAAAATACTAATAAACAGAATTTTAACCCATAATGAAGATGATTCTAATTACCGATAAGCAGGCATAAATTTATTGTTACCGCTTAGTACAGTTGAGCGTTAGGAACCAAATGATGTTTGGTAGAAATATAATCTTAGATTAAGATTTAAAGTAATTATGATGCTTAATTTTCTAATAATCTCCATAAAATTAAATAGAAATTCTTTTTAGTCTAAAAAAAATTAGAAATTCGATACTACGCAAACAAACCAATAATGAAAATAACTACGACCATCTTTACCCTCCTCTTTTCAACAACCTTGCTTTTTGCCCAAACTCCGGTTCAATCCTATTTTGAATGGACGGATCTACCTTTCTCTATGGAGGAACTACATGAACGTAGACAAAAACTAATGTCAATTTTGTTAGAGCAACAAAAAAATGGACTTGTGGTTATACCTGCAAATGATGGATTTTCATTCGGTGAAACATTTCGGCAATCTGATGACTTCTATTACTTTACCGGGTTAGAATTACCAAATTCATTATTAGTTTTAGACTTAAGTGATCAATCTTCCATTATTTATACTCCTGAACGAGATTTGAGATTTGAAAATGGCTCAAGGGTCAATGATTTTCCAGGTATGCTTTTGCTGAACGATAAAGCGATATCTGAGCGCTCGGGTGTAACCTTGACTTCTATTGCTGAATTCACTACTAGAATGAATAAGGAAGCTTTAAAGGGCAGCACCATTCTAATAAATAATGGAAGACAAGGGCTCATCTCATTTGCTTCTAACGATTACATAGCTTCATATTCACCTATACAGGTTCTATTGAAAGCCTTACAGCAAAAACATGCAGGATTGAACTATGAAAATATATTTGAGTCGATCGCCAATGTACGTATGATAAAATCACCTGGTGAAATTGAAATCATGCGAAAGGCAGCGGCGATTACCGTTGAAGGTATAAAGCAATCAGCTAAGAAGATTAAGGCAGGAGTAGACGAACGATATTTAGAAGGAATATTGGAGGGCAACTATAAAGTAAACGGTTCACAAAGACTGGCATTTGGTTCAATTATTAAATCAGGCCCAAACTCACACTGGCCTTGGAGAATTTTGGCCACGCATTACAATCGTAGAAATAGAATAATGGAAAATGGAGATTTGGTCATATTCGATGTAGGTTGTGAATACGAACAGTACGTTAGCGACATAGGTAGAACCTTTCCGGTTTCTGGAAAATTTACAGATCGTCAAAGGGATATTCTTGTTATGGAAACCAAAATAGCAGACGAAATCATTAAATTTTTAAAACCCGGTATTACATTTAAAGATATTCAAACACTTACGAATAGTATCATCCCTGAAGATGCAAAAAAATATATGCAAGTAGGTTTATTCTTTGGACATCACTTAGGCCTTTCTACAGGTGACCCTAGTCTCTCAGATGCACAACTACAACCAGGTATGATATTTACAGTAGAACCATGGTATTATAATCACGATGAAAATATATCAGTTTTCACAGAAGATATGATTTTGATTACCAAAAATGGTTGTGAAGTTCTAAGTAGTGATTTACCAAGAACACCTGAGGCTTTAGAGGCTTTAATGAAAGGTTAATACTAGTAAACTAAAGCTATCTCATTCGGTATTTAATGAGCCATAACTGTTTTAGAAGGACAAATACATTATAAAATACCCAGTTTAATTTTAGACCTTTTTTTTATACATTTGTTATTGAAGAAGTTATAGTAGCTTTTTGTTACATGTTTATTTTTCATCATAAGGAAGAAATTGGAAAAATAAACTCACTTCTTACAGATAATCTCTGTATACCTTAATTAGTTAATAGCTAATTTGGTATACGGAGATTTTTTTTATGCCAAGTTTGAAAATGCAAAAAGAAAAAAATAGATTACTTTTTAATAGAAATAAACACTAAGTATGGCGACAGTTATTAATTTAAAAGAAATACAATCTATACTACAAAACATAGATGTGGTAGCTGCTATGGAAGAAGGATTCATTCAATATAGCAATGGCAATACAGTGGTGCCTCCGGTGGGAGAATTACTATTTGAAAACCCTAAAGGAGATGCACATATCAAATATGGCTATATTAAAAATGATGATTATTATGTGATTAAAATTGCTTCTGGTTTTTATGAAAACTCCAAAATAGGGATTCCTTCTAGTCAAGGTTTAATGTTATTGTTTGACCAAAAAACAGGAGTTCCAAAAGCTATACTTTTAGATGAAGGGTATTTAACAGATATACGTACTGCAGCTGCTGGTGCACTAGCAGCTAAATATTTCGCACCAAAAGAAATAAGTGCTATTGGAATTATAGGTACTGGAATTCAAGCGAAATTACAATTGCAATATCTTCAAAAATATACTCCCTGTAAATCAGTTTGGGTTTGGGGCCGAACAAAAGATAACGTTGAAAAATTTACGGATGAACTCGGATCTGATTTTGATATTCATATTGCGAAAAGTCCATCCGAACTTGCTAAACATTGTAATCTAATTGTTACTACCACGCCTTCAGAACTGGCCTTATTAAAAGCAGAAGACATTCAAAAAGGAACTCATATAACCGCAGTAGGTTCAGACACGGAACACAAACAAGAATTGGAAAGTAAATTGCTACAACTTGCAGATATAGTAATTGCTGATAGTATTCCGCAAAGTAAAAGTAGGGGTGAAATTTACAGAGCTGTCAAGGATGGGGAACTATTAGAAGATAAAGTAATTGAATTGGGTACGGCCATTCAGAATCAAAAATTACAACGAACAAACAATGAACAAGTTACTATTGTAGATTTAACGGGTGTAGCTGTACAAGATATTATGATTACTAAAGCAGTTTATAACGCATTTATAGCATAAAAATATGATGCAATTTGTTAGTAACACAGGAGGAGGGAAGCCGGTAGATTTTGAAACCGCAATATTAGATGGTTTCGCTATAGATGGCGGTTTATATGTACCTGAAACGTTGCCAAATATTACAACGAAGCAATTAAAGAAATGGAAAGGTTTATCATATATAGAATTGGCTTTCGAAGTGCTTTCTTTATTTATAGAACGCTCGGTAGTTTCAGAACTCGATCTAAAAAATATTCTGCTAACGGCCTATGCGCCATTCGAGAATAAAGAGATTATTCCAATATATCCGTTACAGTCTAAAAAGAAAACCTACATCATGGAGTTGTTTCATGGTCCAACCCTTTCATTCAAAGATGTAGGACTCGCATTTTTGGTTAATCTGGTTAATTTCTTTCTAGAACGAAAAAAGAAACACCTAACTATAATAGTAGCGACTTCTGGTGATACCGGCCCTGCCGCAGCATATTATGCCGCTGGTAAATCAAATTTAGATGCGTGGGTTTTATATCCTAAAGGATGGATAACAGAGGAACAGGAACGTCAAATGACCACCTTACAACATGCTAATATTCATCCGGTAGGGGTATCGAATTGCAAGGAAGGTAGCGATGATTTAGATGTTATTATTGCCAAATTATATGCTAATCAATCTTTCAAAGAAAAACTAAACCTGTCGAGTGTTAACTCCATTAATTGGGGGCGTGTAATGATGCAAACCGTTCATTATTTCTATGGTTATTTACAGGTAGTCGATACCGTTGGCGAACAAATAAATATGTCGGTACCTTCTGGCGCTTTCGGTAATTTATGTGCTGGGGGATTAGCACGGGAAATGGGATTACCTATTAAATATTTGATTGCAGCTAATAACAAAAATGCATGTTTACATCGAATCTTTTCAGAAGGTCGCTTTTCAAAAGAAGAAATTGTTGAAACTGTTTCCTCTGCGATAGACATATTAATACCATCTAACTTTTGGAGGTTTTTGTATTTTAGAATAGGTAGAGATGCTGAAAAAATTAAAAAATGGATTAATGAATTTGAATCCACCGGTCAGGTAACATTTGATAAAGAAACTTTTAACTTATATAGTAAAGGGTTTTTATCAAATAGTGCATCAGACCAAGAAACTTTAGAGGTAATTAATGAAATATATAAAAATGAAAACTATCTTTTAGACCCCCATGGAGCCGTATCTCTAGTAGCTGCAGATAAGTTAAAAAACACATTGGGTAATGAAAAATTAATATGCTTCGCTACCGCGCATCCCTCAAAATTTCCTGAAGTTGTAAAACAAGCATTGCATACAGCTGTATTGCCTAAAGCTGCTAAACATAGTAATATAGAAAACGCAAAACAACTTTGCGAAAAAGTTTATTTGTGTGATTATAAATATTTAGAAAAAGCGCTTATTCATGCAATGGAAACGAACTGGGACTTAACAAAAGGCAAATAAGATGGGGCGGTTTACAAATTTAACAAGTCCAGAAATACGAACTATTCTAACACCTTATGGAGTTAAAGACATTGTATCTCATAAAATTTTAAGTGGTGGTTCGGCAAACACAAACTACTTGGTAACGACTAATAACAAGTTTTTTGTGTTAACCATTTGCGAAGAAAAATCACAAAAGGAAACTACAGAGCTTGCTAATTTGTTAATGCATTTAGGTGAAAATAATTTTCCTACTTCCAAGCTGATATCAACTATAAACCAAGAATTAACTTCGGTATGGAATAATAAACCCATTTTATTAAAAGAATTTATCAAAGGAAAAATAGTTCAAAATCTATCTAAAAGCATACTAATCTATTTAGGTAAAGAATTGGGGAAATTACACCAAATAAAAGCACCAGATTATCTTCCGCGTAAGGTAGCTTTTGGTATTAACCATTTTGATGAAGTTAAGACTTATGCGTCCGATTCTACTTTTTACAAATGGTTAAAGCATACGCAAAACTATATAGAAAATCATATTACCATTGATTTACCTAAAGCTTTGATACATACCGATATCTTTTATAACAATATTATTATTCATGAAGACGGATTGAGAGGGTCTATTATGGATTTTGAAGAGGCATGCTATTATTATCGCATATTTGATATAGGTATGATGATTGTTGGTACTTGTAGAGATAAGGAAATCATCAATTTAGATAAAGTGGCTAGTTTATTGGAAGGTTACCAAAATGAAATAAATTTATTACCCATAGAGAAAAAGTCACTTAAAGCATTTACTGTTTATGCTGCCACAGCCACAGCATTTTGGAGACATCAGAATTACAATCATGTTAACATTACACCAGAAAAGAAAGGTCATTATAAAGAAATGAAACGCTTAGCAGACTCCATTATGGTAATGCCAGATAATTGGTTATATGAATAAATTATAAGTTCTAAAGGTCATTAGAATAATTTGAAATCAAAAAATAGTTATTATTCTGATTTCGCTCAAAAGTTGTTTTATAACAGAAACTTATTGAACTAACTATAAAGAGTGTTGTCATGTGAAATCACGTGTTCTTTCACCTTATTCTGAAATTCCTGAGGTGTTTGTTCTGCATGCTGTTTAAAGAAGCGACTGAAGTAAGAATGGTCTTTAAAATTTAAATTATATGCTATCTCCTTAATCGTTTTCTCACTGTGAATTATTTGACGTTTTGCCTCTAGAATTAAACGGTCATGTATTAATTGAACTCCTGTTTTATCTAATTTATCTTTTAAAATTTGGTTAAGCCGTTTAGCACTAATTCCAATTTGTTCTGCATAAAAATTTGCATTTCGTTCCTCCTGATAATTGTTTTCAAGTAAAAGCATAAACTCATAAACTCGTTTTTCATTAATATCTTGCAGTGTAAAGTGCTGTTCTTTTAAATGTATCAACTTCAATAAAAACACCTTTAAAAGAGCTTTTATCATAATTAGGTTAACAGTCGGTTTGTTATAATCATCTTTTAAAAGTTGAAGCACTGAAGTCAATCCTTTTGACGTTTCTTCGTTTACCTGCAAACATGAAAATTCTCCTTGAATATTAAATATTCGAAAAACATCCATTAAAAACTCTTTTAAATCACCTTCTAACAATTCCTGCTTAAAAGAAATCAAAACCCCGTTCTTTCCAGCTTTATTTAATTGGTGAACACGATAAGGTGGAATCAGATAAATCCAATCTCCTCTTAATGTTTGAAAGTCATGTTGCGGTACATGAAGAGCATCTTCATTACGTAACCAAACAATCTCAAAGAAATCTCTTCTTGCTGGATCATTTAAATAGGCTGGCGGACAGTTCCCTAAATCTCGAATATATAAAACTTTATCACTTAGCATAAATCTACCTTTTTACTACTTTTCTCATCATTTAACCTTAAGTCTATTTTCGACCAAAAAACCATCAATTTCCAAAATGTACCACAAAAATAGCAAAAAGCACTATACATATTATTGGTATAGGCAAATTGTACCACACAACTATCAAATTGTGTAACTATAAACCTAAAAAGCCTATATAACTTTGTACTCGAAATAATGAACAACGAAATTATGTCGATTTAGTTATGGAACAAATACATAAAAATAAGGACAGCCAATTGGTTGAAAGTGCAATGAATATGATTATTGATGAGCACATAGAACTAATACACACCATAAAGTATGACGAAATAGCAGCGTTGATTCCTATTATCACGAATGCTAAACACCTATTTATAATGGGAGCAGGTAGAACGGGTCTAATGATGAAAGCTGCTGCCATGCGTTTAATGCATTTAGGATTCAATGTTCATGTGGTAGGTGAAACCACGGTACCAGCAATTGCGAAAGGAGATTTGCTTATTGCAGGTTCTGGTTCTGGTACAACTAGCGGAATAGTGAGGGCTGCTGAAACCGCTAAGAAGGTAGGTGCTGATATTGTTTGTTTTACTACAAATTCAGAGTCTCCTTTAGCCGAATTAGCAATACAAAGTGTGATAATCCCTGCGGCGCAAAAACAAGAGCGTGATGAGGCAATTTCTAAACAATATGCAGGTAGTCTTTTCGAGCAATCATTGCTCTTAGTCTTCGATGCTTTAATACAATCACTCTGGGATATAGATAGTAGTTCGACATCTGAACTTTGGAAACGTCACGCTAACATGGAATAAAAAATTAGACAAAACAGTTATTAAATAAGAACATTTAAAATAAAAGATTATGGCAAAATTACAAGTAGCAATAGATTTATTAAATATTGATGACGCTATTGCATTAGCAACAAAAGTGGCTCCGTATATAGACATTATAGAATTAGGTACACCGCTTATTAAAAGTGAAGGCCTAGCCGGAATTAGAAAAATGAAAGATGCTTTTCCTGACAAATTGGTTTTAGCAGATTTTAAAACAGCTGATGCAGGTGAATTGGAAGCGAATATGGCTTTTGGTGCAGGTGCAGATTATGTTACAGTATTAGGAGCAACAGGAGATTCTACTATTTTAGGAGCGGTAAAAGCTGCAAAAGCACATGGTAAAGGTGTGGTGGTTGATACTATCGGAGTAAAAGATAGGGTAAAACGAGCACAAGAAGCTATTGCAATGGGAGCCGAATTTGTTGAATTACATGCCGGTTTAGATGAGCAAGCTGAAGACGGTTACTCAATTCAAGTATTGATAGACGAAGCTACTAGAGCAGGAGTTTCCGTCTCGATTGCCGGAGGTGTTAATTTGAGCAGTATTACCGCTGTTAAAAACTCTGGAGTTATAGTTGCAGTTGCTGGTGCAGCTATCTACGGTGCAGAAGATCCTGCACAAGCAGCCAAGAAATTACAAGAATTGGCAATGGCATAAGAAGATTAAAAGCAATATTCGCAGATTTACAAGTATACAAATCCTCATTAGTTTAATGGGGATTTGTTGTTTTATAACGAGAGTAGTACGAGTAAAGTCTTTACTTGCTAAATATTATAAGCTGTATGATAAACCATAAACAAATATTTACACTTCTAATTACCCCAACTTTATAGAATATTATGTAATTTCAAACTCCCCCCTCAATTACAGTATTAGTATACCAAGGAACAAAACTGTGTACATTGTTTTTGTTTTCCAAAAGAATCATAATTACGTAAAAAAGAACGAGGATGCCATTATTTCTAGATTTACATGACCTTCCCGATGGTGTTACTGCTGCACATGTAGCAGAAATGCATAAAGCCGATTTGGATATTGAGCATAAATATAATTGCCGCGGTCTTACGTATTGGTGTGATGAAAAAAGGAAAACTGCCTTTTGCTTAATAGATGCACCAAGTAAAGAAGCACTCATAGAATTACATGAGAATGCTCATGGTGCTGTACCTACTCGTATTATTGAGGTTAACGATACTATTGTTGAATCTTTTTTAGGTAGAATCGAAGACCCTGAAAAATCAAAAGATTCAAGTTTAAATATTGTAAACGACCCAGCTTTTAGAACGCTTATGGTGGTTAAAATAAGAAACAAGAGCTTAAGAACAAGCGAAAAAAACACCCTTCAAGCTGCGATAAGAGGATATACTACAGCTATAAAGACATTAACCACTAATCATAACGGAGGTTTGGTTCGCCATGAAGCAAAAACCTTTTTGATGTCATTTGCTTCCGTGAGCGATGCTGTTCATTGTGCTTTGGAAATTCTAAATAGCTTCAACAATCTTATTACACCCGATTTAGAATTTAAAATAGGTATGAGTGCCGGTATACCTGTAACGGATAAAGACGGAATTTTTGAAGACACTATCAAAACATCGGATTATTTAAGTGATGTTGCCAAAGATAATTTCTCTATTACCTCAGCAGTAAAAGACCTTTATGAAAGTGAAAATCAAAACAAGTCCATTGACCATCAATCAATTAGTGTTATAAAAACTAAAGATGAAGATTTTTTAATGCTCTTAATGAACATTACAGAGAAAATTTGGTTTCATTCAACCACTAACGTTAATGATTTTGAAGAAAATTTAGGATATAGTAAGTCAAAATTATATCGCACTATGATAAATTTGGTGGGCAAATCTCCAAATACTTTTTTAAGAGATTATCGCTTACATAAAGCTTTAACATTACTAGAAAAACAAACTTCTAACATTTCTGAAATAGCATATCAAACAGGGTTTAATAGTCCCGCTTACTTCTCTAAATGCTTCCTTAAAAGATATGGCATACAACCATCAAATCTTACTTTAAATAAATAAAACACTGAATTACAACTTGTTACACTTAAATGTTTTCTGGTCTAAAATTACTTTTATTTGGTCTAAATGTAGAATTATATAGAATTCTTCTATTCTAATTTTGCTAAGAACCAAATAAATATTTTAATTATGAAAACAAAATTGACATTAGCACTAGTAATGATTTTCGGAATTTTATTAACAGGATTCACTGTAAAAACTGAGCCTCATGTAGTAAAAATCGATTTAATCAATGATGAGTTCCCTGAAGCAAAACAAGAAGTATTGGAAACTTTTGGAGCCATTGCTCAAAGCATTAAAGATGGTGATATGGATAAGCTCATTTCCTTTCACGCCTATGGTCCAAAATTTACCGAATTTAAAAATGGAGAACCACGTAATGGTGGTGTAGCCAACGAAGAACACGAACGAACTGTTTTTGGTGCTGTAACCGAAGTCGTAAAGTTCGACGCCCAAGATTTACAAATTGCTGTTTATGGTGATGTAGCCAACTTAACATTTCACTCCGATTTTCAACTCAAGTTCGGTGAAGACTTAGTTGTGGTCAATGACCAAATTACCCTATTATTTGTGAAAACTACCGATGGATGGAAAATGGTTCATGAACACCATTCTCCTTTAAAATAGCTGAAATACTACTTTCCCCATTTATTCTTTAAAGTTATTATTACACTTAAGTTCAGAGTGTTGTAACGACAACTATAAACTTAATAAATAGATTATTATGAAAACAAAATTGACAATAACAGTACTTATGATACTTTGTGTTTTAACTATTGGGTGTTCAGAAGATGATGATGCTGTAATAGAGATTCCTATAGATTTAGTAAACGAAGAGTTTTTAGATGAACAACAAGAAGTTATGGAAACCTTTGGCGCCATTGCTCAAAGTATTAAAGATGGAGATATGGACAAGCTAATTTCTTTTCATGCTTACAGCCCGAAGTTTACAGAGTTCAAAAATGGGGCACCACGTAATGGCGATGTTGCGAATGAAGAGCATGAACGAACTGTTTTTGGTTCGGTAACTGAAGTGATTAAATTCGATGCCAAAGATTTACAAATTGCCGTTTATGGCGACGTGGCCAATTTAACCTTTCACTCTGATTTTGAATTGAAATTTGGTCAAGACTTAGTTGTTGTCAATGACCAAATTACCTTGTTGTTTGTAAATACCGATGACGGATGGAAAATGGTTCATGAACATCATTCTCCATTGAATTAAGCCGATAGTTAAATTTGACTATCTAGTTTTTTTAAAGCATTGTTTGATGTTTGCCAGAGTTGAATCTAAATAGGTTTGGCTCTGGATTTTTTTAATTATGAATCTTGTTTTCATATTAAACAATAGAACTTAATTTTTCAAAACCTTTGCAAGCATATCTGATTCTAAGTTATTTACCTTAAATATAACTAGTTGATGATTCTTCTCACTTAAATTAATATAGTCATCGGAGGGCAGGATGAGAAGAAACCAATCTTTAGGTCTTTAATAACATTCTATCTAGAAATGACTCATAAAAGGATATCAAAAACCTATGTAGGGTCTTCTGTATCTTTTAATATAGCTTTGTGTCGTATATTTTCCTTGTCTTTAACTTCATAGGGAATTTTCTTCAATACATGCTCTAAAGCCGCAATTCTAGCAGATGTTTTCCTGTTCGCTTTAATAATTTTCCAAGGCACATATTTTTGAGTGTTCTTAAACATCAACTCTTTATATGATGTATATTCATCCCATAACGCTAAAGCCTTTTTGTCCACATCGCTATATTTCCATTTTTTAAGTGGACTCGATGTG
>TARA_R110001583_G_scaffold132142_2_pt1 | contig 96966 bp, 79 predicted proteins | sample TARA_R110001583 | Tara Oceans TARA_R110001583 (sample SAMEA4398432) | marine metagenome | biome: Polar Biome; feature: [MES] marine water layer (ENVO:01000295) within the mesopelagic zone...; material: water (ENVO:00002006), including particulate matter (ENVO:01000060) such... | reverse complement strand
GGTGACGGTGATGGTGGCGCCGGCGTCGGCGGCGACCCATTCGCCATCGATGTAGCAGCTGGAACGGAGCAGGCTCGGGTCTTTGAGGGTAAGGGGCATGGTGTGTTTCCGGTTGGGGAAGTCGGGATCAGGCGCGCTTGCCGCGGATGCGTTCATTGCGGCGGCGCAGCCATTCGAGGGTGACCAGCATCAGGGTGGACAGCAGGATCAGGATGGTGGCGACGGCAGCAATCGCGGGGCTGATGTTCTCGCGGATGCCGGAGAACATCTGCCGTGGCAGCGTGGTCTGCTCGGGGCTGGCAAGGAAGAGCGTGACCACGACTTCGTCGAAGGAGGTGGCAAACGCAAACAGGCCGCCGGAGATGATGCCGGGCGCGACCAGCGGCAGCGTGACCTTGAAGAAGGCGATGACCGGGTTGGCGCCGAGGCTGGAGGCGGCGCGCACCAGATTGAAGTCGAAGCCCTGCAGCGTGGCAGTGACAGTGGTGACGACAAAGGGCACGCCAAGCACCGCATGCGCGATGACCAGGCCGGTATAGCTGCCGGTGAGGCCGAGCGGGGCGAAGAAGATGTACATCGCGACACCGACGATCACCACTGGCACCACCATCGGCGAGATCAGGATTGCGGTCAGCAGCGCCTTGCCCGGGAAGTCGGTGCGGACAAGGCCGATTGCCGCAAGCGTGCCGAGCACCATGGCGAGCAGGGTCGACAGCGGCGATACGATCAGGCTGTTCATCATTGCCTGCTGCCACTGCCCGGAGCTGAAGATCTCCTCGTACCAGCGCATCGAGAAACCCGCCATCGGGTACATCAGGAAGGTGTCGGCGTTGAAGGACAGCGGCACGATGACCAGGATTGGTAGGATCAGGAACAGCAGCACGATGCCGACCAGGCCACGCAGGCCGTAATGCCAGACACGTTCCAGCGGGGATGCATAGGGTTGCAGCATCTGTATCTCCTTAGCGCGGCTTGACCATCTTGACCCGGGTGGGGCCAAGGTAGCGGGCATAGACCATGTACAGCACCAGAGTGGCGCCCAGCAGCACGGCGGACAGTGCGGCAGCCATGCCCCAGTTGATGGTCTGGTTGGTGTAGAAGGCGATGAAGTAGCTCACCATCTGTTCCTGCGGGCTGCCCAGCAGTGCGGGGGTGATGTAGTAGCCCATGCACATGATGAAGACGAGCAGCGCGCCGGCACCGATGCCGGGCAGGGTCTGCGGAAAATAGACTTTCCAGAAGCTCTTGAACGGCGGGCAGCCGAGCGAGATCGCGGCACGGACGTAGACCGGCGAGATGCCCTTCATCACCGAGTAAAGCGGCAGCACCATGAAGGGCAGCAGGATATGGACCATTGCCACATAGACGCCAACACTGTTGAACAGCAACTGCAGCGGGCTGTCGGTGAGGCCGATGGCCATCATGATCTTGTTGATGAGGCCTTCGTTCTGCAACAGGATGATCCAGGCGGCGACCCGAACCAGCACCGAAGTCCAGAATGGCAGCACCACGAAGAACATCAGCATGTTGCTTTGCCTGGTCGCCAGCTTGGCCATCAGATAGGCGACCGGGAAGCCGAGCACAAGGCACAGGCCGGTCACGATCATGCTCATCCAGAAGGTACGTAACAGCACATTCACATAGACGGCTTCTTCGGGCGGCGCGGTAACGATGTCACCGTTGGAATCGATGCTGCGGTCGATGGCGGCGAGCAGGTAGAACGGCGTGGTGGCGCCACCCGAGCGGCGGATCGCTTGCCAGATGTCGGATTCGCCCCAGCGCGCATCGATGTCGATCAGGGCGGTCTGTATGTTGGTGTCAGCCTCAAGCGGAAGCTTGCGCGCGGTTTTCATGATCAGACTGCGATAACCGGTTTCCTCACGGTTAAGACGCTTGGCAATTTCGGCAATCGCCGGGCTGCCCTTTGCCGACTCAAGCTCGTTGGCAAGTGCCGCGAATGCCGCGGCGGCGGGAATGTCGTTCCCGTCCCAGGTCTTCAGTTCGCGCAGGGTGAGCGGCAGATTGTCATGAACTTCCGGGTTGTCCACGCTGCGTGTCAGCAGCGATGCGATTGGCCATACGAAGGCCACCAGCAGAAAGATGGCGAGAGGCAGAATCAGCGCGCCATACAGGAGCTTCTTGCGCATCTCGGCACGCCGCAGGCGCTTCTTCAGCGACGGCACGGATGCGACAGCAGGGCTTACCAGCGCATCAGCAGTGTTGGAGGCAGCAGTCATGGCAATTTCCGTTCGATTCAGGGGCTTGCAGGGGTGGCAGTTCCGCACCGGCCAGGGAGGGAGGGGAGCCGGTGCGGTTCTGTCACTGAGCGCTTAGCGTGCAGCCCAGGCGTTGAAACGCTGTTCGAGGTCTTCACCATGCTCGACCCAGAATTCGGTGTCGGTGGCGAAGGCGCCCTTCAGGTTCTCAGGTGCGGTCGGCAGGTCGGCTGCGACCTTCGGATCCATGCCGCTCACAGCCTTGGCGTTGGTCGGGCCGTAAGGAATTTCGGCGGAGAAGACGCGCTGGTTCTCAGCCTGGCTGGCGAACTTGATGAAGCGGTAGGCCTCGTCACGCTTCGGCGAACCCTTCGGGATGGCCCACGAATCGACGTCGTAGATGCTGCCGTTCCACACGATTTTCAGGTTCTTGCCTTCCTTCTGCGCGGCGGCGATACGGCCGTTGTAGACCGAGCTCATCACCACGTCGCCCGACGCGAGCAGCTGCGGCGGCTGTGCACCGGCTTCCCACCACTGGATGTCGCCCTTGATCTGGTCGAGCTTCTTGAACGCACGCTCGACGCCCGCCTTGGTGCCCAATACCTTGTATACGTCGTCGGCCTTGACGCCGTCGGCCAGCAGTGCGAATTCGAGGGTGTACTTGGCGCCCTTGCGCAGACCGCGCTTGCCGGGGAATTTCTTCACGTCCCAGAAATCGGCCCAGGAGGTCGGTGCCGTCTTGAGCCTGTCGGCGTTGTAGGCCAGCGCGGTCGACCACACGAAGATGCCGACGCCACATTCCGAAACCGTCTTCGGGAGAAATTCCGACTTTGCGCCAACCTTGCTGTAGTCGATCTTCTCGTACAGGCCTTCTTCACAGCCGCGCAGCAGTTCGGGCGATTCGACTTCCACCACGTCCCAGGTCACGTTGCCGGCTTCGACCATGGCCTTGATCTTGGCCTGTTCGCCGTTGTACTCGCCCGGGGTCACGTTGCCACCCTTGGATGCGGCGAAGGGGCCGTAGAACGCCTTCTCCTGGGCCTTCTGATTGGCACCACCGAACGAGATCACGGTGACATCGGCGGCCGCGCTGCCGGCCATGACCAGTGCTGCGGTGGCGATAGCGCCTTGAATCAGGGTCCTGCTGAGCTTCATTTTCATGCTGACTCCTTGTAAAGCAGTGGGTGTGGTGTTTCTCAGGCTGCCGGCAGGGGCTCGAGCGCACGCATGTGTGCCGCGTCCATGCCGATGCGAATCCGGTCTCCGCTCCTGAGCGAATGATCGAGATTGGAGATCGGGGTCTTGATGGTGAAGTCGTGATTGCCACACAGGTCGACGCGAATGCGGACCTGATCGCCGAGGTAGATGAACTCCTTCACCACGGCGTCGAGGAAATTGGCGCAGCTGTTGGCAGACTCGTCGAGCACGACGCGCTCGGGGCGCACCGATACCAGGGTGCGGTCGCCGGTCGAGACATTGCCGGTGCGGGCACGGATCAGGGTGCCGCAATCCAGGCGCACATCGCAGTGATGACCCTCGATGCGCTCGACCTTGCCGACCAGCGCATTGTTCTCGCCGATGAAGTTGGCGACGAAGGCGTTGGTCGGCTCTTCGTACAGGCGCTCCGCGGAGTCGATCTGCTGGATGATGCCCTTGTCGAATACCGCGATGCGGTCCGACATGGTCAGTGCTTCGCTCTGGTCGTGGGTGACGAAGACCACGGTGACGCCGAGGTTCTGCTGGATGTGCTTGATCTCGAGCTGCATCTGTTCGCGCAGGTTCTTGTCGAGCGCGCCCAGCGGCTCGTCCATCAGCACCAGTTGCGGCTCGAACACCAGTGCGCGGGCCAGGGCGATGCGCTGCTGCTGGCCGCCGGAGAGCTGCTGCGGGTAGCGGCTGCCGAAGCTGCCCAGTTGCACCATGTCGAGTGCGCGTTTGGCCTTGGCATCCACCTCTGCCGCCGGCAGCTTGCGCACCTTGAGCGGGAAGCGCAGATTGTCCAGTACGCTCATGTGCGGAAACAGGGCGTAGTTCTGGAACACCATGCCGATGTTGCGCTTGTGCGGGGGCAGCTTGTTGATGATCTGCTCTTCGAGGCGGATCTCGCCGCTGGTCGGGGTCTCGAAGCCGGCCAGCATCATCAGGCAGGTGGTCTTGCCCGATCCGGAAGGGCCGAGCAAAGTGAGAAATTCGCCGCGCCGGATGTCGAGGTTCAGATCGCGGACAATCAGCGTCTCACCGTCATACGACTTCTGCACGTTGCGGAAGCTGACGTGGGGTGCGGAAGCATTTTGGTTCGTCATCCTGTCCTCATTTGTTGGCAAGCAGCTATTGTCCCTGCTGCTGGATGGGTCGAATTCGTGTTGTCTCTATCCTAGGGGATAGAATCGGATTATGTACGAACCAATTCATTCGATATTACTGGGTCCAATTCTTGGTGCGGTGCAATGGATAACCATTTGAGCTGTGAAGTCATTGTTCAGGCGTATCGCAGGCAGGCGGCATCTGCAAGCAGCAGGGCGCGCCTCTACCTGAGCATTCGAGAGGCGATTCTGGCGCGCAGTCTCGATGCCGGCACTGCTGTTCCGCCAACACGTGTGCTCGCGGCAGAGCTAGAGTTGGGCCGCAATACGGTAGTGCGTGCGTATGATCAGTTGCTGGTCGAGGGCTACCTCGAGAGCCGAGTCGGATCGGGGACTTTCGTGTCGGATGCGGTCAGTCAGATTGCCTCGCCACAGCCGCCGCGACGCTTGGTGGGTACGCGTCAGGAGGGCATGTCGCGGCGCGGCAATGCGATCGCCGGCAAGGCGTTGAGCAGTCGCGTGCAGTCGGGCGCCTTCATGCCCGGCCTGCCGGATGTGGGGCATTTTCCGTTCCCCACCTGGCGCAGGTTGCTGGCAAAGCAGATGCGGCGCGAGCAGCGTCATCTGGCGCAATATGGCTACGGCGGCTACGGCCCGCTGAAGATGGTGCTCGCCGATTACCTTAAGGTGACACGGATGATGTCGTGCTCGCCGCGGCAGATCCTCATTCTCAACGGCTCGCATCAGGCGCTCGATCTGTGCGCGCGCATGCTGGCCGATGTGGGCGATTCGGTGTGGATGGAGGACCCCGGCTACTGGGGTGCGCGCAACGTGCTGTCCGCGGCCGATCTGCGCATTCACCCGGTGCCGGTCGACGACAACGGCATCAACCCGCGCGAGGAAGACTGGCTCAAGCCGCCGCGCATGATCTTCGTCTCGCCTTCGAGCCAGTATCCCACCGGTGCGGTGCTGTCGCTGGAGCGACGCCTGCGTCTGCTGGAGTTCGCCGAGCGCAACCGCACCTGGGTGATCGAGGACGATTACGACAACGAGGTGCGCTACCACTCGCACCCGGTGGCGTCACTGTTCGGCCTGTCCACCGCGCAGCGGGTGATCTATGTCGGCACCTTCAGCAAGGTCATGTATCCGGGGCTGCGACTTGCCTATCTGGTCGTTCCCGAAGACCTGATCGAGCCATTTACGGTGGGCAATGCCGAGCTCTACCGCGAGGGGCGAATGCTCGAGCAGGCGGCGTTGGCCGAGTTCATCGAGGGTGGCCACTTCACCGCACACATCCGTCGCATGCGAGGCATCTACGAGGAGCGGCGCGACTGCCTGCGCGACCTGCTCGAAGCGAAACTTGGCGATTCGGTCACCTCGCTGGGTGGCCTGGCCGGGCTGCACCTCCCGGTGCGCTTCAACTTTCCGATCGACGACGTACAGCTGGCCTCGGACGCCCTGCGCGATGGGGTGGTGCTGCGTGCGTTGTCGCTCTACTCGATCGCCGCCGAGAACCGGCTGCTGGGGATGAATCTCGGCTTTGCGGCCATTCCGGTCGAGCAGATCGAAGCACCTGCACTCAAGCTGGTGCGCCTGATCGAAGCCGAGCGTAAGCGTCGCGGTTGTGGCTGACCGCAGCGGCGTGCGTTCACCGCGTCCTTGCGGATTGAACGTATTGTGCAGGTGCACACGAAACGGCGAAGATGGCTGACAATCAGGAGATTCATGAAGCCACGCGGCTCAGCCCGCCAAACGCACCGGGATCAGGACATTGCGACTCAAACCTCAACATCTTCAGCCCGTGATCATGGCGGGCATCATGGCCTTCCTGATGACCGCGATCATCACCTGGCTCAATCTCGGTTTTCCGCCGGACTTTTTTCTGCGCTGGGTCAAGGCCTTCATCGTGGCCTGGCCGCTGGCTGCGATTGCCGCCTTCATGGCGATTCCGATTGCGCAGCGCGCGACAGTGAAGATTCTTGCCTGGCTGGCGCGGTGAGGCGGGATTCATGACCGAGTTTCTGGAGGTGCTGAGTTTTTCCTTCTCGGTCACCGGGCCGATCTTCATCATTCTCGCGCTCGGCATCTGGCTGCGCCGCACGGGCATGCTCAACGACGGCTTCATCGAGGGCGGTTCGCGAATTGTCTTCTCCATCGGCCTGCCGGCGGTGCTGTTTCTCAGCATCGCCAAGACCGAGTTCGGCGAGGCGACCAATCTGGGACTGATCGCCTTCGGACTGATCGGTACGTTTCTGGTCTTTCTGCTGCTGGAGTGGGTTGCGGCACGGTGGGTTGAGCCAGCGGAAGACCGGGGCGTGGTGGTTCAGGGCGGGTTCCGCTCGAACATGGGGATCATTGGCCTCGCCTACTGTGTCAACGCCTATGGCGACGCCGGGCTGGTCGCGGCGGCGCTCTATCTTGGGCTGGTCACCATCCTCTTCAACGTTCTGGCCGTCGTTACCCTGAGTCGGTCGCTGCACCGGCGCCAGGGCACAGGACGGATGGTGAAGGGAATCGCCACCAACCCGCTGATTATCGGCATCGTGCTTGCCCTGCCCGTATCCTGGCTGCAGATTCCCCTGCCCAAGGTCGTGGTGCAGTCGGCCCAGTATTTTGCCGACCTCACCCTGCCGTTGGCCCTGTTATGCACCGGTGCGACGCTCAATTTCCGCAGCCTGCGTCTTGAAATGAGCAACACCTTGCTGGCGGCGTCGAGCAAGCTGGTGCTGGTGCCGCTGCTCTTTGCGCTGGGCGGCGTTGTTGCGGGCTTCCGCGGCGTAGACCTGGGCGTGCTGTTGCTGATGTCGTCGGCACCAACGGCCGCCGCGAGCTATGTGATGGTGCGTGCGATGGGCGGCAATTCGGTGCTTGCCGCCAACATCATCGCCCTGACCACGCTGGGCTCCATCCTTTGTACCAGCATCGGGATCGTGGTGCTGAAAGGCCTGCAACTGATGTAAGGCGGGCGAGGTACCGAGGCTTGCGAAGCGGGCATGAAGTCCGAGTTGCGACCCTGAGTTCAGGTGCTGGGAGCAGTGTAAGATGACTGCTCATCGCGCGCTGATTCTGCCGAATCCGGTGGATCAGCGCGGTGATGCCATACTTGGCACGTCCTCCCTGGAGATGTCGTTTTGCGGCGCGATTTCTGCCGAGTGTTCTAGCTGCCTGCACGCGACGACCGCTGCAATCGATGCGGGTCGTGATCGGTCTTGCCTGCGTGGTCGTGCTTGCGCTGCTCTGGCGTGACCTGATCGCGACACAGGCGTCGACGGAGGCCGCGGAGCGTGAGCGCATCCGTGTTGAGGCAATGGTGCATGCGCGTGCTGCTGCGGGCTCGATTCAGGCCACGATCGATAGTTTCAATTTTGTTTTGCGCTCTGCACGTGAGGCGATTCTTACCGGACCAAAGTCGCTCGATGTGCTGGGGCGGATCGTCACTGCATCGATGACGCAGGACATCGTCATTCAGCTGTTTCATGTGAGTGAAGATGGCTTTCTTTCCTATTCATCGTTGGGGCGGGCACCGATGACTTTTCTTGGCGACCGGGCCTATTTCAGGTTGCCTGCCGGGGCCACTGAAGACAAGCTCGTGATCAGCGATGTGGTGCTTGGGCGCCTGTCCAACAAGTGGAGCATCCAGTTTGCTCGCGGTGTGCGGAGCGCGGATGGCGCGTTCAAGGGCGTGGTGGCGCTCGCCGTGTCTCCCGACGCCTGGGTGGCAAAGCTGAAGTCATTCGAGGTCGGCAGCAGCGACCTGTTCGCGGTGCTCGGTGCCGATGGTGCCTATCTGATGCGAACGCTCTATGGTGGTGGGCATTACGGCAAATACGTGCCGCCTGACAGGCCCTTCCTTCAGCACCCTGAGCAGAGGGAAGGTGATTACGTCACATCGGGAGCGCTCGACGGCGTAAACCGGCAGTTTTCCTGGGTTCGCCTGCCTTCCGGGCTGATTGTTGTCATGGGTATCGGGCTGGAGGAAGCATTGGCGCCGGTCAAGGCGCTCAACCAGCGGTCCCTGTTGCGCGCCCTTCTGTTGAGCAGTCTGCTGGTGCTGGCCAGTGCGGCCCTGGTGATTGCGCTCGGGCGTTACGAAAAGGTGGTGGAGGCCTCACAGGAGCGGGAGGCACACTATCGCAGCGTGTTCGATAACATGGCGGAAGGCATCATGATCGTCGATGATCATGAGAGAATTTCCGGTATCAATCGTGCATTTACTGCGATTACCGGTTATGGGCTGGATGAAGTCGTGGGGCGCAGTCCGGCCCTGCTGTCGCCGAGCGTTCCGGGGGCGCGCAACCTGGGTGCGATCATCGGTCGTCACCCCGCCGGCAGTTGGGAAGACGATTTCGACGGGCTGCGCTGGAACGGCGAAACCTATACCGGCCACGCAACGCTTTCCGTGGTGCGGGGCACGGACGGCAGGATGGCGAATCGAATCGTGCTGCTTGCCGATGTCACCGAGCGGCGGCGCAAGGACGAGGAAATCTGGCGTCAGGCCAACTTCGACATTCTCACCGGCTTGCCCAACCGGGCCTTGATGATGGACCGCCTCGAACGCATGATCAGCCATGCGCGGCGTCATCCGTCGATGGTGGTGGTGCTGTTCGTCGATCTCGATCGCTTCAAGCCGGTCAACGACAACTTCGGGCACGACACCGGGGATCTGCTGCTGTGCGAGGTGGCGCGCAGGCTCGAAGCCCTGTTCCGGGACGAGGATACGGTGGCGCGCATGGGGGGCGACGAGTTCGTGGTGCTGATGCCGCGTAATGCCGACAAGGCGGCGGTTGAGGCAACGGCGGTCAAGATCGTCGAGAGCCTGTCGCGGCCGTTCCAGATTGGCGATCAGGCGCTCGAAATTTCCTGCAGTGTCGGGATCGCGCGTTTCCCTGATGACGGCGACACGGCGGCGGTGCTGCTGCACAAGGCGGACGTTGCCATGTATCGTGCCAAGGAGATGGGGCGCGCGACCTGGAGTACCTGAGTCTTTGCGGCGGTGTGCGTGCGTCGAGAGCGGGCGACTGCGGCGGCAGTCTTGCCCCTGTGCGCGATGTGCGGCATGGTTGCGGGCTTGAGCCCTGCCTCGCCTGTGCGGATTCGATGGCTGCTATTCCTGTCCCGGAGAACATCGATGGCTGGAGAGACCCGGTACGAAGCACATGTGTCCGCCCCGGATGCAGGGGCGAAGGCGGATGTGAGCGCGGGCGAGGGCTGCGCCCGGGCGCAGATGGCCTCGTATGCACGTCGCCCATTGCCGCTGCCGGCTGTTGGGGGCGGGCGTCTGTACCGGCTGTTGCAGATCTGCCGGCAATGGTTCGGTGCCGGGCGCTGACGCAGCGATCCTCCTCCTGTTTTCCAGCTTGAGCAGGGGGCGGGGAATCTTTACCGTCGCTTTCAATCTGACTGTTGAACCTATCATTGACCGGCAGCCCTTGCTGCCCGAGGAACTCCATGTATACCGACAAGAGCCGGGCGAATTTCTTCCAGCAGTTCTCGCGTTCGCCTGCCCAACCCCGCACCCTGTTGCAGAAGGCGGTGGCGCTCGTTGCCACCGTTGGCCTGTTTGCCGTTGCCCTGATGTTTTCGGTGTTTCTGTTCGCCGTCGTACTGACCGTCGGCGTGGCCGCCTGGGGCTATCTGTGGTGGAAGTCGCGCGATCTGCGCAAGCAGATGCGCGAGCAGCAGGGCCGCGATTCGGCCGCAGAGGGCCTGGTGATCGAGGGCGAGGTGATTCGCGAAGTGGACCCGCGTGAGGGCGACCGGCCTTGAGCGCCGGGTTGCGGGTGGCCGGGCGATCCCTGCGCCAGCACCTTTCGGGCGCAGGCCTGAAGCGTGCCGCCCTGCTCCTGCTCAGCGTTGCGGCGCTGGGTGCATGCACGTCGGTACCGGATGGGGTGACGCCGGTGTCGCCCTTCGAGCTCGATCGCTATCTCGGGCGCTGGTATGAAATCGCGCGCCTCGACCATTCCTTCGAGCGCGGGCTCAGCGACGTGACCGCCGATTACCGCCTGCAGGCGGATGGCAGCGTCGAGGTGGTCAACCGTGGTTACGACGGCAAGAAGGCCGAGTGGCGTGAGGCGGTGGGCCGGGCCGTCTTTCTCGGCGAGCGCGACGTCGGCTCGCTGAAGGTGTCTTTTTTCGGGCCCTTCTATGGTGGCTATCACATTGCCGATCTCGATCAGCCGGGCTATCGCTGGGCGCTCGTCACCGGGCCCGACCGCGACTACCTGTGGATTCTGGCGCGCACCCCCGAACTCCCTGCCGAGGTGCGGGAGCGTCTGGTGAGCAAGGCGAGTGCGCTCGGCTTTGATACGAGCAAACTGATCTGGGTCGAGCACAAGCCGCTCGATGTGTCGGCGCCGGCGCGCGCATCGGCACACTGAACGCATTCAGTGTCCGGTTCGCGTCACAGACCGAATTCAACCCACAGCGGGTAGTGGTCGGAGACGCGATACGACACCGCACTCTTGCTCAGATCGAGCTCCCGATAAACGAACGGCAGAAAATCAACGTAGCCACCGCGGCGGTAAGTCATGTTGAGCTGGGCCTTGCCGTCGTCGCCGGTGAACCACGCGACCTGATCGTAATGCTTGTTCGTTGAGGGATTTTCCGCGCGGGTGAAGATCGAGCGCGGCACTGCGTCGAGATCTGGCGGCGTCGTCAGTCCGGTCGAGGTGAAGGCCTGCCACAGCGGGTCGCCACGGCGGTCGATGTTGAAGTCGCCGAGTGCGATCAGGCTTTGCGACCAGGCGTTGGTGTTGTCTGCCCACTTGCGCATCCAGCGCGCAATGCCGCGCAGTTCCGGAATACGGCCGGCGGCGCTCGCGCCGTAGGTGACGTGCAGGGTGGCGAGGATGAAGGTGGCGGGCCCGGAGCGAAAGCTGACTGCATAGGGTGTGCGGGCAAACTGGCGTTGCAGTGCGTCGGGCCGGATCTCATCCAGCCACTCCTGAGGCACCACCAGCTCACAGGCGAGGCCCGACAGCTCCACTCTGCGCCGGTCGAACAGATAAGCCATGCGCTCGCCATTGCCCTGCGGACCCGCAGTCACATCGGTCATCAGGAAGGCCCAGTTCGGGCCCAGCCATTTCATCAGATCGCGCAGCGCCCTGAGATCGCCTTTGAGCTCCTGCAGCGCGACCACGTCAAAGCGCCGGACGATCTCGCCAATCGCCAGCAATCCGCGCAGATCGCGCTTGGGGGAGTCGTGTTCGCCCGCGGTCCATTCCCGGGTGAGCGAGGCGAAGCCGCGGATGTTCCAGGTCGCGATCAGCAGGTTTTCATCCAGACGCTTTGATGGAATCACGTCGTCAAGATGCGCGTGCAGGGCGGCGATATCGGACTGGACGGCAAGTGGCGGCAGATCGTCGAGTTGCGGCATGACTGCTTCTCCAGGCGCAAAGCGCGCGGTGCGGGACGGCGCCGGGCATGTATCGGATGCTGCACCGCGCGAGCGCCTGCCGGCGTGCTTCGCGGGCGCCGACGGGTCTGTCCGGGCTGATGCGTTAAAGCTAGTCCACAGGGTGCGGGATTCAAGCGCCCGCTTTCGGCCTGCTCAGGATTGCGTCATGGACGCCAGTGCCCGGGTAAGGCTGGCAGCGTCCAGATCCGCGTAGCGCGGTGGGTGCTGGCCGCACCACAGCGGCGAAAACGCGCCACTGCCGAGCGCCTCGGCCGCAGCACGCAGTGGCGCGATGGCAGTCGATGCCAGCGGAAACGCTGGTGCAGCGCGGCACAGGGGCCCCATCTCGGCGATGAAGCGATTGACGATGCTGCGTGCTGGCCGGCCGCTGAACAGGTTGGTGAGCGCAGTGTGCGCGGCATCGGGGCTTTGCAGTGCGGCGCGATGAACGGCGCTTGTGCTGGCTTCCGGGCACAGCAGGTAGGCGGTGCCGATCTGCACCCCTGCCGCCCCGAGCGTCATCGCCGCGGCCACACCTTCGGCGTCGGCGATACCGCCCGCTGCAATCACCGGAATATCGACTGCCCGCACAATGCGTCGCACCAGGGCGAAGGTGCCGGTTTGGGTCGTGATGTCGTCGCTCAGGAACATGCCGCGGTGGCCGCCGGCCTCCAGCCCCTGCGCGATCACCGCATCGACCCCCGCAGCCTCAAGCCATTGCGCCTCCTCGACCGTGGTTGCCGAGGACAGGACCTGTGTTCCCCAGGCCTTGACCCGTGCGAGCAGCGTCGGGTCCGGCAGGCCGAAGTGGAAACTGATGACGGGGGGCTTGAAGGGTTCGATCAGATCGGCTGTCGCAGTGGTGAAGGGTGCCCTGCCGGCGGCGCTCGGAATCGTCTCCGGGTCGATGCCGAATTCGGCGTAATAGGGGGCGAGCGTGGCCCGCCATGCCTGTTCACGCTCGCTGCTCTGTTCGGGTTGCGTGTGGCAGAAGAAATTGAGGTTGTAGGGCCGGTCCGTGCCCGCCTTTATCGCCTGCAGTTCCTTGAGCAGCGCATCCGGAGTGAGCATTGCGCAGGCCAGTGATCCCAGTCCGCCCGCGTTTGACACGGCAATGGTGAGCGCGCTGCCCTGCACCCCCGCCATCGGCGCCTGAATGATTGGCAAGGTCGTACCAAGGTGTGTCTGCACTGTCATTCCGTTCTCCGCAAAAAATGTGGCGAGCGTTTGCCTGAGGCGCAGCGCGCTGCCATCTTCCTGGCGCCGCGCTCAGTCGTAGGCTGTGCCGTCCTTGTGCGCAAACTCCCAGCGGCCGTCACGCCGTGCGGCCTGGATGTCATCGTCCGGGTAGACGACGCTGTCGCCCGCTGTACGGTCGCCGATTTCCAGATAGACCACATCGGCGTCGCCCGGATTGGCGAGCTGGTGTGCGTCGCCGCTTCCTGCCCTGAAGCCGGCGCACATGCCAGGTGCGAGGCGGGTTTCGCCGGCGTTGGTGTGCAGCACGGGATGGCCTTCGAGAATGTAGATGAACTCGTCCTGCTTCGAGTGCGAATGACGCAGCGCTGACACCGCACCGGGCGGCAGACGGGTGAGGTTGACGCCGAAGTTCGACAGTCCGAAGGCATCGCCGAGCGCACGCTTCTCCCGCCCTGCCATGCGTGCTGCAAATACCTTTGGGTAGTTCGACAGGATCGCACGCAGCGGCACGTCCGCTGCAGGCAGGGCAACAGGGCTTGTGGGCTTCATGGTCGGCTCCGGCTTGAAGTCAGTTCAGTGCCGCGAGAAAGCGCACACGGGCAGCAGCCAGTTCTGCGCGCGCGGTCTCGTCGGCGAGGCGCAATGCCATTGAATGATAGGTTTCGAACGCGGCGAGCACCTTGTCCGCATCGAGCGTGCGCGATTCAGCCGCAGGCAGTGGCGAGGGCTCGCCTGCCACCGGCTTGAGCACGGCAAACTTGGGGATGAAGTGCTGGCCGCCCTTCTCCGTGGCTGCGGTCATCGGGCCGGTCTTGGTGAGGACCATGCCCTTGTACTCGAAGCGGGCACCCATCGGGATCTGGTTGAGCTTCATTCCTGTACCCCGCGGAAAAGCCGTCATTCTAGAGCAGCCGCAGACTGCTAAGATCGGTCCGATACTTGACTGTTCGAACGGGGCGTTTTCGCATGACTGCATTCATCATCGGGCTTCTGCTGTTCTTCTCCACCCATTCGAGCCGGATCTTCGCCGAAGACAACCGTAATCGCTACATTGAACACTACGGCATGATGAAATGGAAGCTTGCCTATTCCATCGTGTCGCTCATCGGCTTCGCGCTCATCGTGTGGGGCTACGGGCAGATGCGCATGGACCCCGTCGTGCTGTGGGTGCCGCCGATGTGGACACGCCACCTTGCCGCCCTGCTCACCCTGCCCGCTTTCGTGCTCCTTGCAGCCGCCTACGTGCCCGGAACGCTGATCAAGGCCAGGATCGGCCATCCCATGGTCGCCGGGGTCAAGCTGTGGGCGCTGTCGCACCTGATCGCCAACGGCACCCTGGGCGATGTGCTGCTGTTCGGCAGCTTCCTGGCATGGGCGATCATGGATTTCGTCAGTTCGCGCAAACGCGACCGCGCACAGGGCGTGGTTCGTGAAGGCAGGATCGCGCGCGACGCGGTGGCGCTGATCGTGGGCCTGGTGGGCTGGTTCGTGTTCGTGCGCTATCTGCACCTGTCGCTGATCGGTGTGGCGCCGTTCGCCTGAAACCGGCCCCCGGGTCTGGCGCGCCTGCGGCCGGCCCGCTCACGGGGGCGACGACTCGGTGGAATGATCGGCGGGGTGTGTCGCCCGGTACATCTCCGCCTGCGCAAGCAGCCAGTCTGAAAAGCGCTGCACGGCGGCGCGGTCCTGACGACTCTCCGGGCACGCCAGGTAGTAGGCGAGTTTCTCGGTCAGGATGATGTCGAAGGGGGCGACCAGATCGCCCGAGGCCAGTTCGTCCAGCACCAGAAAGCGCGGTACCAGCGCAACGCCAAGGCCCGCGCGGGCCGCTTCGGCCAGCAGCGAGAACAGTTCGAAGCGCGGCCCGCCAATGGCTTCGACCGCCGTGACCCCGGCCGTTTCGAACCAGCGCCGCCACGCATTGTGGCGTGCGGACTGATGGAGCAGGGGGAAACATGCCAGCGCGGCGGGCTCTTCGCACGGCTGCTGCCGCAACAGTGCCGGCGACATCACCGGAATCATTTCTTCGCCGAACAGCCAGGTGCTCGTTGCCCCGGGCCACACCGATTCGCCGAAGTGAATCGCTGCATCGAACACGGTGTCGTTGAACAGGAACTGATCGGACCGTGTCGTGAGGTTGAGGGTGATGCCCGGGTTGCTGCGCTGGAAGTCGGGCAGGCGCGGGATCAGCCAGCGCGCAGCAAAGGTCGGAATCACCGCCAGTTCGAGCACGTCGCCGGCGCCGCGGTGGGTCATGATCGACACCGTGTCGCGCTCGAGGCGGTCGAGCCCGTCGACGACCTGCCTGAAGTAGAGCTGCCCCGCCTCGGTCAGCGAGATGCGCTTCTTGATGCGGTTGAACAGGCGCACGCCGAGATCATCCTCGAGGACTGCCACCTGCTTGGACACTGCACTCTGCGTCAGTGACAGCGCGTCCGCCGCCCGCGTAAAACTGAGATGGCGGGCGGAGGCTTCGAAGGCCGTCAGCGATTCGATGCTCGGGATGCGACGACGCATGATTCATTCCTTTAACTCATGAGCTTCGTATTCTATTTCGTTTGAAAAGGCTTGGCACTGGGACAAGAATGGCGCCCCTTGAGTGCTGCAAGTCATTGTTTAACAGAAATATTTGTGTAAATACTTTTATTGCGGAAGTGTTTGCCGGCAGCGCTCGTGATTACATTTGATTTCACATTCAGGAGCAAAACTATGCAAGTTGCCACCAGCGCCCTTAACGCCGACATGTCCCAGATCAATGCCATTCGCTCGTTTGCGCTGGCGACTGCACAGACCGCGCCGTGCACATCGATGACGCCGGACTGCGCCGAGCGCCCCGAGCTGATCGATGTGGTCCAACTGGGTTACAACTGAGCGACTGCAGACCTATGATGCGCAACCCGGTATCCGGGCTTACCGCGTCGGGACTCAATCATTCCCGTGCGCTGGAACTTGCCGCGGAGCGAGGCTGTGCTGAGGGCGTGCGGCCGGGCTCTGGATCCGTCACGCAGCCGCGCCGGATTCGGAGAGGGCGATCGCGTTGCGTCCGCTTTGCTTGGCGTGGTACATCGCGGTATCTGCATTGCGTGCAAGGCTGATTGAATCCTTGCCGTGATCGGGATAGATCGCGATTCCGAGGCTGGCTGAAATCGAGAAGGTATTGTTTTCGATCGAAAACGGCTCGCCGAGTCGGGTCCGGATTTTCTCTGCAACCCGCAGGGCATCGCCGGCGTGGTGCACGTGTTGCAGCAGCACCACGAACTCATCCCCGCCGAGACGCGCGGGAATGTCGGATTCGCGCACGGTTTGGCGCAGACGCTGGCTGACCTCGAGCAGCAGCAGGTCGCCGATGCGATGGCCCATCGTATCGTTCACTTTCTTGAAGTGGTCGAGGTCGATGAACATGAGGCCGAACCGGCTTCCGTCGCGGCGCGCGGTGGCGAGTGCAACGCCGACATGTTCGTCGAACAGGACGCGATTGGGCAGATCCGTGAGCGGATCGTGCTGCGCCATGTGGCGCAGGCGCTGCTCGGCCTGCTTGCGTTCGGTGATGTCGGTGAAGGACACCAGCATCATGTCCTCGAGCCGGTCGGCATTGATCAGGACATCGCGCATCGACCCGTTCTTGCACAGGATGCGCGATTCCATGCCCTCGGCGCTTTCGCCGGGGATCGTGCCCACGGCCATTTTCCACGGCAGCGCCAGGTTGCGCCGGGATTGCTCGTCGGGACAGGACAGCTGCTCCCAGGTGCCGAGGTCGGGGATCTCGTCGAGGCTGTAGCCGAAAATCCGCACGAACTGCCGGTTCAGGAACACGATCTCGGCCTTGCTTCCGAGCGTGCAGCACGCAATCGCGGTGGGGATGTTGTCGAGCATCTTGCGCATCCGCTGCTCGCTGAGCTTCAGCTGCTCTTCGGCGTACTTGCGCGCGGTGATATTGCGACTGACGCCGTGGACCTCCTGCCTGCCCGTTCTCTGATTGCGCGCTTGGGTCATGACAACCTCGGTCCAGACCGTCGAGCCATCCTTGCGCGTCTTTCTGACTTCCTCGGTAACCGAGTTGCCGAGCGCGGTGTCGCCCACCGCCAGACTGCGCACCTGCGCTGCGATGGTCGGGGTCAGGGCGCTCTCGATGGGTAATGCCATGATCTCGGCGGGCGCGAACCCGAGCTGCCTGACGATCGATGGGCTGACGTAACGCAGGCGCTGAGTCTCCGCGTCGAGCACCCAGACCACGTCGTCGATGTTTTCGGTGGTGTTCTGATAGCGCTCGGTGCGGAGTTGAAAGCGGTGGTGCGCATAGATGATCAGAATGCCGATCAGGGAGAATGCGACGATTCTCGCGATATGGGTCGGGTTGTCGACGCGCAGCGATTGCAGGGGCTCCATGAAGAACCAGTCGGCAAGCACGATGGACAGGATCAGGGCGATGGTGCCGCCCGAACGTCCCCCGATCCAGCTGCTGACGACCAGCGCGGGATAGAAGAGCATGAAGGCAAGCGGCTCAATCGAGGTCCACAGGCGTAGCTGCAGCGCGAGCGCCATAAATGGCATGAGAATGGCGAATGCCAGTGCGAGGTGACGACGCGAGAATGCTTCGGAAGCAGGCATTGGTTAGGTGTCGTCTGTGGGGCGTTCCCCGGATGGTACACGGACTTTCCGGCAGCAATGCAGCTGTCTTGTATGTCCTTGGTAAGACGCTGCTGCGCGGGCGCGAATGCAGGTATCCGGGGTGAGCCGTCACCCGGGTGCGCTGGCGGAGCGGACGATGCGGTTGCGGTCGATGAATATTGTTTGCACTATGTTGGCGTCAACGAAATGAGTGCTGTGATGAAGTGTTCTGCCTGTGGAAATGAGGTCCGGTCCGATGCCCGTTTCTGCAGCCATTGTGGCGCGCGTACGAAGGTGGCCGCGAACACGGGCGTTTCGCCTTACGAGCTGCCGTGGGATGCGGGGCAAGCCGGCGTCGACACGCCCGATTTTCATGCCGAAGACACGATCATTCCCGACTTCATGCCGCCGACCCCTGCACCCGCCGACACGGTGGACGATGTGTTTGCGGGCGTCGCGCAGACCGTGGCCCCGGCCGCCGGCGCAGTGATGGGAAATGCAGCGGCCTCCACCGGGCGCAAGCGGGTTCTGGCGGCCGCACTCCTCGTGCTGCTGCTTGCGGCTGGGAGTTTCTATCTCTTTAGCGCTGCTGACGAAGCCCCTGTGCCGGAGACTGCAGCTGCTGTGCAGCCAGAGGGTGTTCCAGTGTCCCCCGAGCTTCACGCTGAAGCTGAGGCTGAAGCGACTGCAAAGGCGGAGGAGACCGTTGCGTTGGCGCCGCCTGCATCGACGGACGAGGCTGTGGCGCAGCCTGAGCTGACACCAGCCTTGCCGCCGGATCCCGTTGTCGAGCCCGAAAAACCCGCGCCCAGGGCGAAATCCACCGAAACCGTGCAGCGCAAGGCCGCGCCCGCGCAGCCGGCGCCTGCGCCCAGACCGGCATCACCGGCGCACTCATGGCTGGCGTCGCTCAAGGCCGATCTGGCCGCGTGCGACGCCGAGTCGTTCTTTCCGCGCATCGCCTGTCGCGAGAAGGCGCGCTGGAAATACTGCGCGCCGGAGCGCTGGAATACCGTGCCCGAATGCGAGGTCGACAGCAGCAAGCGCTAGTGCCGGGGCCGCCCGCTCCGCCCTGACCCTGTCAGGGCTTGAGGCGGTAGCCGGTGCGGAAGATCCAGCCGACGGTCACGATGCAGGCGACGAGAAAGAACAGGGTCATCGCCAGGCTCAGCATCGGACTGACGTCTGCAATGCCGTAGAAGCTCCAGCGAAAGCCGCTGACCAGATACACCACCGGATTGAACAGCGTCACCGTCTGCCAGAACGGCGGCAGCATGTTGATCGAGTAGAAACTGCCGCCGAGGAAGGTGAGCGGGGTGACGATCAGCATCGGCACCAGCTGCAGCTTCTCGAAGCCGTCAGCCCAGATGCCGATGATGAAGCCGAGCAGGCTGAAGGTGACCGCGGTCAGTACCAGGAACATCAGCATCCACAGCGGGTGCTGGATGGTCAGCGGCACGAAAAGCGCGGCCGTGGCGAGGATGATCAGCCCGAGGATGATCGACTTCGTGGCGGCTGCCCCCACATAGGCAATGACGATCTCCAGATAGGACACCGGTGCCGACAGAACTTCGTAGATGGTGCCGGTGAAGCGTGGAAAGTAGATGCCGAACGAGGCGTTGGCGATGCTCTGCGTGAGCAGCGCCAGCATGATCAGGCCGGGTACGATGAAGCTGCCGTAGCTCACCCCGTCGACCTGCGGAATGCGCGAGCCGATGGCGGCGCCGAATACCACGAAGTACAGCGAGGTGGAGATCACCGGCGAGATGATGCTCTGGGTCAGCGTGCGCCGGGCGCGGGCCATCTCGAAGCGGTAGATGGCATTGATTGCGTGCAGGTTCATCGCTCTTCCTTCACCAGATCCACAAAAATATCCTCCAGCGAACTCTGGGTCGTGTTCACGTCCTTGAAGGGGATGCCCGCCGCAGCGAGATCGCGCAGCAACTCGGCGACCCCGTGCTGCGCACGCTCGGCGTCGTAGGTGAACACCAGCGCATGCCCCTCGGCGCTGCGTTCGAGCCCATAGGCCGCAAGCGATTCGGGGATGGTGTCGATGGCCTCCTGCAGTTGCACGGTGAGCTGCTTGCGGCCCAGCTTGTGCATCAGCGTGGCCTTGTCTTCCACCAGGATGATCTCGCCGCGGGTGATCACGCCGATGCGGTCGGCCATCTCCTCGGCTTCCTCGATGTAGTGCGTGGTCAGGATCACCGTGACACCCTGCTTGCGCAGTTCGCTGACCAGCGCCCACATGTCGCGGCGCAATTCGACGTCCACGCCCGCGGTCGGTTCGTCCAGGAACAGCACCCGGGGTTCGTGTGACAAGGCCTTGGCAATCAGCACGCGCCGCTTCATGCCGCCCGACAGCGTCATGATCTTGTTGTTGCGCTTGTCCCACAGCGACAGCGAGCGCAGCACCTTTTCGATGTAGGCCGGATTGGCCGGCTTGCCGAACAGGCCACGGCTGAAGCTCACGGCCGAGAACACGGTCTCGAAGGCTTCGGTGGTGAGCTCCTGCGGCACCAGCCCGATCAGCTCCCGCGCCGCGCGGTAGTCCGCCACGATGTCATGGCCGCCGACCTTCACCGTGCCGGTCGAGGCGTTGACCAGCCCGCACACGATGCTGATCAGCGTTGTCTTGCCCGCGCCGTTGGGCCCCAGCAGCGCGAAGATCTCGCCCTGCCGGATGTCGAGGTCGACGGTCTTGAGTGCCTGAAAACCGCCTTCGTAGGTCTTGGATAAGCTGGAGATGGAAATCATTGTCGTCATGACCGTGAACATACCAGACGATGCAACTGTGTCTGGTATCCGCCCGAGAACAACATGGCGCACGGCAATCATCAACCCGGGAACACCGCAGCGAACGCCGTCAGCCCCAGTTGCTCGAATTACGTGTCCTGCAGCAGATGTGTGTTCTGTGCGGCACGGATCAACACGCTAGCGACGGGCTCGCGCAGGCGGCATCCTGCTTCTGATCCGGAGGCTCGATGGCCTGATAGCACGGGTTCTTCATCATGCCGGCGGCGCTGATGATGGCGTCGACGACCTCGGTGCGGGTGAAACCGTCACGCCAGGCGATTGCAACCCGGCGTGAGGGCGCGGGGGCCTCGAAGGGGATGGCCGTCACCATGTCGTTGCGATACACGCCACCCAGCGATGAGGCAGGCAGGACGGAAATGCCATAGTTCGATGCCACCATGCAGCGTACGGTCTCGATCGAATGCCCTTCAAGCGCCGAGCCGTCTGCGTGGCTCATCTCGGGGCAGGCGTCGAGCACCTGTTCGCGAAAGCAGTTGCCTGCCTTGAGCACCAGCACGTCTTCGTCGCCCACTTCGTGACGCGCGATCTTCTTGCGCCTTGACCAACGGTGCCCCTTGGGTATCACGACCTGAAACTCTTCGTCATACAGCGGGTGCACCCTGATGCCCGGCATGTCGAACGGCAGCGCAATGATTGCCGCATCGATGGTGCCGTACTTGAGGCTGTCCGCGAGCAGTGCGGTCATGCTTTCCTCGATGTAGAGGCGTGTGTCGGGGGCGACCTTCTTCATGGCCGAGATGAGTTCGGGCAAGAGGTAGGGGCCGATGGTATGGATCACGCCAAGGCGAAAGTCGCCAGCCAGCGGATTCTTGCCGGTACGGGCCACAAGTTCGATGCGTTTGACATCGTCGAGCGCCTTGCGCGCCTGAGTGACGACCTGCCTGCCGAGGTCGGTGAGGGCGACACGTCCCTTGCTGCGCTCGATGAGGGACACACCGAGTTCACTCTCCAGTTGCTGAAGCGCAACACTGAGTGTTGGCTGGCTGACCTGGCAACGCTCTGCGGCCCGACTGAAGGAGCCTTCGTCGGCGAAGGCCACGAGATATCTCAAGGCAGTAAGTTTCATGGCTCTGGCTATAGGACTTGTCTATGCAATGTATAGCAAAAAACTACAATAAAAACATTGAGTTATGTCAATACCTGGAAAGTTGTGGAGCGTATCTTGCACGCAATCGCGTTTGCAACAGCTTTTCATCAGTTAGAGGTGTTCAGCATGAGACTCCAAATCCTCGTCGCTTCCATTGTTGCCGTTGGCATCTCTGCCAGCGCTGCAGCGGCACCGGCGGACGAACCCATTCAGGTCATCAAGCCGGCAGCCAACATCAATCTCGGTCTGGTTGACCTGGGCAAGAAGCTCTACTTCGATCCCCGCCTTTCCAAGTCAGGTTTCATTTCATGCAACTCCTGTCGTAACCTCTCGATGGGTGGCACGGACAACATTCCCACCTCGATCGGCGACAAGTGGCAGCAAGGTCCGATCAATTCGCCGACGGTGTTGAACTCGAGCCTGAACCTCGCACAGTTCTGGGATGGCCGTGCGGCCGACCTCAAGGAACAGGCCGGTGGCCCGATCGCCAACCCTGGCGAAATGGGCTTCTCCCATACCCTGGCCGTGCAGGTGCTGGAGACCATTCCGGGCTACGTCCGTGAGTTCAGGCAGGTCTTCGGCAAGGACAAGATCGATATCGATCAGGTCACGCTCGCCATCGCCGAGTTCGAGAAAACCCTGGTGACGCCGAACTCGCGCTTCGACCAGTGGCTGCTGGGCAAGACCGATGCGCTGTCCGAAAACGAACTGGCGGGCTACACCTTGTTCAAGGAGAGCGGCTGCGTTGCCTGCCACAACGGTGAGGCCGTGGGCGGCAACTCCTTCCAGAAGATGGGTATCGTCGAGCCCTACAAAACCAAGGCCACTGCCGGCGGCCGTGCGGATGTGACCGGCAAGGACGCGGACCGCTTCAACTTCAAGGTGCCGACCCTGCGTAACGTGGAACTGACCTATCCGTACTTCCACGATGGTGCGGCCAACACGCTCGCCGAGGCCGTCGACATCATGGGGCGCCTGCAGCTGGGCAAGAAGTTCACCGATGCGGAGAATGCCAAGATCGTGGCCTTCCTGAAGACCTTGACCGGCGATCAGCCAAGTTTTGCACTGCCGATCCTGCCACCTTCGTCGGATACGACACCGCGGCCACAGCCGTTCTCGAAGTAGGCTTCAAGGGGTTTGAAATGCAGGGGGCCTTGGCCCCCTTTCTGCATTGTTTCGCTTCAGCCTTCGCCGGCCAGCGCGCGCAGCTTCTCCAGTTCGCAGGTATCGATCGCAATGCCGACGCGCGCGGATTCGGCGCGCTGGCGATAGCGGCGATCGCCCGGCTGGCGGGTCTGGCCTGCGTCCTGCATTTCCCTGACGAGGATCTCCGTGCGCTGGGCGAAATTGCTGCCGGCACCCTTTGACGGATCGATCACGATCAGCAGTTCGCCGGTCCACGGTGTTTTCGCACCCGGATGCTGCGACCAGTCGAAATCGAAGGAGAAATTGCCGCCCGTCAGTGCTGCCGCGAGCAGTTCGACCATCATCGACAGCGCCGAGCCCTTGTAGCCGCCGAATGGCAGCAGCGCGCCACCGTCGAGAATCGCGGCGGGGTCCCGGGTCGGCTCGCCGTTGCGGTCTACGCCATAGCCTTCGGGCAGGGTGTGACCTTCGCGGGCGGCAATCTGCACGTCGCCGTGGGCAATGGCGCTGGTGGCGAGGTCGAACACCAGCGGATCGGCACCCGCGCGAGGCGCGGCGAAGGCGATCGGGTTGGTGCCGAACAGCGGCTTGTGGCCGCCATGCGGCACGACGCAGGCCATGCTGTTGACGAAGGCCAGGGCGACCAGCCCGTCCTGTGCGAAGGGTTCGACGTCCGGCCACAGGGCCGCGAAATGGTGGGAGTTGCGGATCGCGAGCAGCGCGATGCCGTTGTGCCGGACTTTCTCCAGCAGCAGCGGGCGGGCGGCCTCCAGTGCGGGCTGGGCGAAGCCATTGCCGGCATCCACGGCCACATAGCCGGGTGCGACATCTTCCACCCGTGGAACCGCCTTGCCATCGACCCAGCCACTGGCCAGCGTGGAGAGGTAGCCCGGAATCCGGAAGACGCCGTGGCTGTCAGATCCGTCGCGTTGCGCACTGGCGCAGTTTGCCGCCAGCACCTTTGCCACGTCGTCCGAGGTGCCGTGACGCACGAAGATCCGTGCAAGGAGGGCTTCGAGCTCGGAGAAAGGGAGAAGGGTCTTGCTGGTCGATGTGCTCATGTCCTGTTCGCCTGGGCCTCAATATCAGTGATCAATATTCTACGCATAAAGCAGATGCGGCCCGGCAGGCGGCCGGATTCGCTTCACGGGCCGGCATGCGCAAGGCGGTTTTTCCCGGCGCCCTGCGCCCCGCAGCATCCCCACGCGTAAAAACATCGCACAATCCTTTAAACTACCGGGTTTCGCTCGATCCTTCGCTCGGTACGGGGATTACGTCATTCAAAGCTCGGGGGCACCCATGATCTCGGTTGAAAAAATCGGTGGCACGTCAATGTCGGCATTCGGAGATGTGCTGCGGCACATCATGTTGTACGACAAGGCGCGCATTTATGGCCGTATCTATGTGGTGTCGGCCTATTCGGGTGTGACCAACCAGTTGCTTGAGCACAAGAAGACGGGCGAGCCCGGCATTTATGCGCTGTTTGCAGAGCGCAAGGACTACCACGGTGCGCTGAGCAACCTGGCCCAGAGCCTGAAGAAGCTCAACGCAGGCTTTGCCGACCTTGGCCTGCCCCTGGATGTGGCCGATGCCTTCGTTGATACGCGCATTGGCGAAGCCAGGAAATACCTCGACGCCATGCATCACGTGCTGGCCAGTGGTTACCTGAGCCGCGAGAATGTGCTGCTGGCGGCACGCGAGGTGCTGGCATCGATCGGCGAATCGCACAGCGCATTCAATGCGGTCGAGATGCTCAAGGCTGCCGGGGTGAATGCGATCCTGCTCGACCTCGCAGGTTTCCATGATGACGAGGCCCTGACCATCGACCAGCGCATCAGCAACAGCTTCAAGGACCTTGATCTGGCGAACAACGTGGTGGTGGCCACCGGCTACACCAAGGGGATCGAGGGCATCATGCGCGAGTTTGACCGCGGATACTCCGAAGTCACGTTCAGCAAGATCGCGGTGGAAGTGAGACCGGCCGAGGCCGTGATCCACAAGGAGTTTCACCTGTCCTCCGCCGACCCCAACATCGTCGGCCTGGAAAACGCAGTGATCGTGGGCGCCACCAACTACGACGTGGCCGATCAGCTGGCCGATGTCGGCATGGAGGCCATTCATCCCAAGGCGTCCAAGCCGATGGAACGGGCCGGCATTCCGATCCGCCTGAAGAACACCTTCGAGCCCGAGCATCCCGGCACCCTGATCACCAAGGACTACGTCGGTGAGCGCGCCCGCGTGGAGATCGTGACCGGCAGCGACAAGGTGACGCTGGTCGAGATCCATGACCCGAGCATGGTCGGCACGGTAGGTTTCGATCTCGGCATCCTGGAGATCTTCCGTCGTCACGACGTGTCCTACATCCTCAAGGCCACCAACGCCAATTCGATCGCCCATCTGCTGTGGGAGAACTCGGTCACGCCGGCGCTGATCGACGAGCTGGAGACCACGTACCAGGTGGTCACCATCAAGCCGAGCGCCATCGTGTGCACCATCGGCTCGAACATCAGCATCCCCGGCGTTCTCGCCCGCGCGGCACAGGCGCTGGCTGAAGCCGAGGTGAACGTGAACTGCGTGTCGCAGACCCTGCGTCAGGTGAACATGCAGTTCATCGTCGAGCGCGAGGACTACAAGAAGTCGATCATCGCGCTGAACCACTCGCTGTGCGTCAATTCCGGCACACCGGTGCCGGTGGCGTAATCCATCGAGGGGCAGCCGGACCGACAGGTCTGCCCCTCTCGCAAGCGGAACCGCGCGCCTGCGCCGGCAGGTTTCAAGCGCGGCGCGACGCTTTTGTTGCCAGTGTTCAGCGTCCCCGGGAACTGGCTGGCTGAGAGGCGACTTCCGGTTGGCGTGGCACGCTGCGGTATGCAATCGCAAGTGCGGCTGCGAGAAGGAGCGCTGCGACTGCGAAGGTGAGCCGCATGCCGAGCGCAACGGATGCGGGAGATGCGGTCGTGATGTCGGCGCTTCCGGAGGCCAGCGCGAACACCGCACCCATTACCGACGCGCCAGTGATGAGGCCGAGATTCCGCGCCAGATTGAGCACGGCGGACACCACGCCGCGCTGGTTCGGGCCGGCATCCTTCATCACCGAGGTGTTGTTGGCCGTCTGGAACAAGGCATAACTTGCGGTGATCACCACAAGAGGCGCGATGTAGCCAAGGATGCCGAGTGTGAAGGGGACGATGGATAGCGCAAGCGATCCGCTTGCCATGCCGATCAGTCCGAGGCTGGAAACACCTTGCGCGCCAAAGCGGTCGGCGATGCGCCCGGCAGGCGCGGCGGTCAGTGCGGCAACGAGCGGGCCAACCGACATGACCAGTCCAACGGATGCCGCCCCGAGTCCGAGTGCGCGTGCCAGATAGAACGGCCCGACAACCAGTGTCGACATCATGACCGTCGATACGATTGCGCTCGTGGCGAGGCTGCTGCTGAGGGTCCGGCTGCGGAAGAGCTCAAGCTGAAGCAGTGGGAATGCGGTCTTTGATTCGACACGCACGAACAAGCAGATCCCGGTCGCTGCGATCAGCAACAGCCCCAGTGTCTGCAGGCCGAAACCGCCGCGGCCCGTTGTCATTGCCAGCGCGTAGGCCGCGAGTGCCAGCGCGAGCAGCAGCGTGCCGATCACGTCGAAAGTGGGGCGCCCGGCACCGGTGCGTGCGAGTTCCCGTGGCAGGTAGCGATCGGTGAGTACGAGCGCCACAATGCCCAGCGGCAGGTTGATGAGAAAGATTGCCGGCCAGCCGTAGCCGTTGATCAACAGGCCACCGAGCGATGGCCCGAGTGCGGTGCCGATTGCTGACATCGTTCCGAGCAGGCCGATCACGCTGCCGGTCCTGGCCTTCGGCGCGATCTCTCCGACGATGGCCATGGCAAGGGCCATCATGATGGCGGCGCCAAGGCCCTGAAGCCCGCGGGCAGCGATCAGCATCGGCAGCGAGGACGCCATGCCGCACAGGCCTGAGGCGACGGTAAACAGCGCGATTCCGACCAGTAGCAGCCGTTTGCGCCCAATGAGGTCGCCGAGCCTGCCGACGCTCACGATCAGGGTCGTGATGGCGAGGAGGTAGGAGAGGACGATCCATTGCACCGCTTGAAATGACGCATTGAACGCTTCCGCGAGGTTCGGCAAGGCAACGTTGGCGATGCTGGTGCCAAGTGAGGACAGCAATACCGATAGCGACAGACTGACGAGCGCGCCACGGAGCGGGATTGCGCCTTTCGTCGGGTCCGCAATGGAAGAAACGCGTTCAGTTTCGATTGTTTTCATGATGAGCCCCTGTTGTCGGCAATGGCCGCTATTGGCATGTCGAAATCGTAGAACGCTCAGTTGCATGGCGGAAGACGCAGCGTTTGCACTTTAATGTTGCGTTTGACGCCATATATCGACCGGGCGCTGCTATGCTTGACTGATGTCGAAACCCGATCTGAACCTGCTTGTCACCCTCGACGTCCTGCTGGCCGAGGGCAGCGTGGCGGGGGCTGCAAGGCGACTGAGGCTGAGCCCGTCCGCGATGAGCAGGGCGTTGGCGCGGTTGCGCACGGTGACGGGCGATCCACTGCTGGTCCGAGCGGGGCGGGGTCTCGTCCCTACGCCGCGGGCGGTCGAACTGCGCGAACGCGCCAGACAACTCGTGCACGATGCCGAGGCTGTGCTGCGCCCGGTCGAAAAACTCGATCTCGGGCGCCTGGTCAGAACCTTCACGCTGCGGACAAGTGAAGGTTTTGCAGAGACGTTCGGCCCGGCGCTAATCGCGCGCGTCCGGGACGAGGCGCCCGGAGTGTGCCTGCGCTTCGTGCACAAGCCCGACAAGGATGGCAGGGCCCTTCGCGACGGATTCGTCGATCTTGAAACTGGCGTGGTCGGAAAATCGGCGGCACCGGAGCTGCGTGTGCAGGCCTTGTTCAGGGACCGTTTCATCGGCGTGGTGCGTGCGGGGCACACGCTGAGCCAGGGTGAGCTCACACCGCTGCGCTATGCGAGCGCCGCGCATATTCTTGTTTCAAGGCAGGGGCTCGACAAGGGGCCGATCGATGAGGCGCTGACGGAACTTGGCCTCGAACGAGAGATTGTCACGATTGTCAGCGGCTTTTCCACTGCGCTGGCCCTGGCACGGGCTTCGGATCTGGTTGCCAGTGTCCCCGAACGCCATACCGGTGGCCTGCGCAGCGGTATGTTCAGTTTTCCCTTGCCCGTTCCGCTGCCGGAAATTTCGGTTTCAATGCTGTGGCACCCACGGCTGGATGCCGAGCCGGCACATCGGTGGTTACGTGCCCGTGTCAGGGATGTCTGTGCGGCGCTGCGCTGAATGCTTGACCGACTGCGGACGGGCATCAAACGGCATCGAAGGCGGCCGCCGTTCTGTCGGCCGCCGGCTCGGCGCGGATCTGCGGCAGGAACTGGGGATACTCGCGCTGAATGAAGTCGAGCATCCCTTCGCGGATGCGGCAGCGCAGATCCCATGCCTTGGCCGCATCCGGTGCGCTCACCAGGGCACGCAACTGTACCGCGCGGTCGCTCGCGTCCACCACCTGCAGGACCTGTATCCGGCTGTCCCACTCCGGGGCGAGCTTGCACAGGCGTTCGAGTTCGGTGCGCAGGGGCGCGAGCGGCATGCGGTAGTCCACCCACCAATGGACTGAGCCGATCAGTTGCGAGCTGTCACGGGTCCAGTTCTGAAACGGGTTTTCGATGAAATAGTTGAGCGGCACCACCAGGCGGCGCTCGTCCCACACCCGCACCACCACGTAGGTACTGAAGATCTGCTCGATCCAGCCCCACTCCTTTTCCACGATTACCACGTCGCCGATGCGGATCGGCTGGGTCAGCGCGATCTGCAGGCCGGCGAGCAGGTTGGCGAGCACCGGGCGCGCGGCGAAACCGACCACCAGTCCGGCGACGCCGGCCGAGGCCAGCATGCTGGCGCCGATCTGGCGGACCGCGGGAAAAGTCATCAGCATGGCCGCGGTACCGACCGTGACCGCGAGGAAGCCGGCGATACGGGTCAGTACCCGCGTCTGGGTGCGCACGCGGCGGGCCTGGTACTCGTCCGCGATGTCGCTGTCGCGATAGCCGTCGAGCACGCCCGTTCCCACGCCGTGCACCGCACGTAGCGCGGTCCACGTGAGTGCGCCGATGGTCAGCAGCACCAGAAGTTGGTGCGCCGGGCCCACGCCGGGGAGTTCGGCCGGCAGGCCTTCAAGCCCGAGCAGGGCGCCGAGCGCGAGCATGGCCCAGCGCATCGGCATGCGTGTCCCCCGCACGAAGGCTTCGCCCACCGTGCTGCCACGGACGAATCGGGCCAGCGCAACGTAGATCAGGCTGTGGGTCGCCAGCGCGAGGGTCAGCGCCAGGGCCGCCGCGACCAGGCTACCCATCCAGGGACCGATGCGGCCGTCGAGCCAGGCTTCGAGTGATTGTGGGTCGGGAATGTTGAGTTCGTTCATAAGCGCCTCATGTCCTGTGGCGACAGTTTGCCGCAATGCACAAGGTAAGGGGGCGATGCAGGCAAATGGTTCCGCTGCGCGCCGGGTAATGCTGGCTGTGATCCGCCACGCCGACGAAGATCAGAAGTTGACCGGCGCCCCCTTCCATGTACCGGGTTTCGGCCGTGCGCGACGAAGGGCAACGCCAGCCTCGCACCAGCCCTCGCAGGCGTTGCGCCCGGGCTGCCGACGGAAGAAGTTCAGCAGTCCCTTGCACTTCGCGTAGCGGTGAAAGAAACGCAGGATGAAGTCGCGTGTCGATGCGCTTGGAGGCCGTACGCTGCAGACGAGCTTGTCATCCTGCATCCCCCGGTCGGTCAGGGTCACTGCGCCCCAGGCCTTGACCCGCACGCGTGTGCCTTGCGCAAGCCTCGGCCCCAGCACCAGCGCATCGAGCAGATCGCCCTCAAGGCCCAGCAGGTCTGGCACCGAGCCGTAGTTGAAGGGACATGGCAGCGGAGAGATGAAGTCGAGCTGCCCGGCCGATCCGCGCTTGATGAAACTGCCCCGTGGGATCTCGATCACCACTTCAAGCTCGGGCGGTGCGGACGCTGCCTGCTGAGTGTCGGGATCACTTCGGCCTGGAGGGTTCATACCGCAAGTGTAGATGCGAAAACCTGAAGGATCGCCTGCTGGGTCGGAAGTCAGTCCTGAATGGGGGCTGGCGGTGCTCAGTCCGCGTCAAGGGGGCACCTTGGTGATTCAGGGAACCCGCCACTCGATTTAATGCGCTTCAAACTATGCATTTGGGCGTGCGTTTTCAGCGTGCAGCGCTGTCAGCGAGGCTTGATCTGCAGACATGGCGTCAGATCAGTTCACTGACCTCACGCAGTCTGGCCGCGCTTAGCGGAAGCTGAAGTTTTTCAAGCATCGTCACCAGTTCTGCTGCTTCAATGGGCGGTTTGCGCAGTCTGGCACGCATGGCCTTGATGGCTTTGAGTGCCGGAAATGGCGCCAGATCGAGTTGATTAAGCAGGAAATCGTCTGGGTGTTGAATCTCAACCTGCACCGCATCCATGACTTCAGCCGGAAAGTCTTTCAGATTGAATGTCACGATTGCGTCGGCATGGCCGCGAAGTGCGGCTGCAAGGACATGACGATCATCCGGGTCCGGAAGTCCCGTAATGGTCTGCTCGATGGGTTCCCACCCAGTCACGAGGCAGTCCGGAATGGCACTGCTCATCAATGCACGGGTGCGCAGCAGATCTTCCGGCTTCAGGTCCGGCCGTTGCAGCAAGAGGTTGCGAACCCACTCATCCTGAATCCGCTCAGACCAGCGCGCATGAAACAGACCCGCACTGGCAAGGCTCAAGAGTACGTCGCGCAGAGGCGCGGGATACAGCACGCAAGCGTCCAGAATCACCGTGTAGCGTGCCGACCCTGCCATTTCAGTATCCCAGGCCCAGCTCTTGGGCCTGATCGACCAAAGCTTGCAGCGCCGCATCCGATTCAGAGCGAGATTTCTGCTGATAAGCAATCAAGTCCTCGAAAAGGACACGCCGATGGCGGCCAACCTTACGACAAGGCAGGTGTCCTGACTCGATCTCCTTGACCACGTACGGACGCGACACATTCAGCATGTTTGCCACTTCCTGAGTGGTGAGTTCAAGTTTCTGTGGCAGCACGGCTACAGGCTGACGCTGTGCCATGACCCCGAGCAGATCGGCCATGAAGCGCAACACCTTAGGGGGAAGCTCTACGACCGCCTCAGCCTGGTCTTCACCCTTTGCGATCAGCCGTATGGTGTCCGCCCGGGAATGAACCAACGCTGCCATCAAGCAACGTTGAGCGGCTTGCGCCAGTGCCGCATCGTGCTCATCCAGCACGGTGTCGATGGCTGCTTGCGCGTTTGCCATGATGCTTTCCTCCTGTTTGTTTCTTTGCGGGTGCTACCAGAAGTCGCTCCCCTGTACCGTAATATACGAAACAAACGAAATAAACGAAACGTTTATCAGCGGTTTTTTGTCTTCCCGATAGGAAGCTGAATTTTCGATGCGCTTCAATGCACCCTCATCGTAAACGAAGCTCCGCCGACCACAACAGAATCCCGTTCAAACATCGTCTCCACTGTAGCGGCTTCAAGCCTCACAGCTGCTTTCATCAAGCTCCAGCGAATCAATCCGATCCCGATGCTGTGCGCCGTTACTTGCGTAACGGAAGAGATTTACGTCACTCACTCGCGGCCTTGTTTGCTGTTCTTGCTTGCTGGTGTCGGCAAGGCCTTGGCGGCTTCCTCCAGCATCTGCACGTTACGCATTTCGCCCTCGGCCTCCAGCGTTGCGCGGCGCTGTGCGGCGAAATGCTCGTACTCCGCTTCAGCGTGAGCAATGGCTTCCTTGTGCGAACGGCTCCCCGCATCCAGCAGAACCTCGCGCTCGTTGAACTGCAAAAATTCGCCCAGCTTCATTTCCCAATCCTTCAGGAAGACGGCCTTGCGTCGCCTGGCCTGATCTTCGGCGAAGTCCAGCCACATCACCACAACGCGATTGAGCTCGTCGATCTCCTCCTCGTGCAGGTAGTTCTTCGCCACGCGCACGTCGGTCTTGTTAACTCGGCCTGATTTCCAGCTCGTAAGACCCATATTTGGCCTCGACCCATCGGCCCGCTCATAGATCAGTTCGGCAGCCGTCTTGCCCGTCACCGCGTAATGCAGCTTGTTCTGGATGGTCTGGAAGAACTGCGTGGTCTCGGCCAGCGTTGGCGAGTAGTCAGCCGCCATTGCGAAGATCTCGCGTACCCGCAGATACATGCGCCGCTCGCTGGCGCGGATATCGCGGATGCGGCCGAGCAGCTCGTCGAAGTAATCCGGCGCAACGGACGCGCCCACCGGCGGATTCTTCAGGCGCTCGTCATCCATCGTGAAGCCTTTGACGAGGTATTCGCGCAGCCGCTCCGTCGCCCAGCGCCGGAACTGCGTGCCGCGCGCGGACCGCACGCGGTAGCCCACGGCGAGGATCGCATCGAGGTTGTAGTGATCGAGGTTCCGGCTGACTTGCCGGCTGCCTTCCTGGCGAACTATTAGGAATTTCCGAATAGTTGCCTCGGCTAGAAGTTCGCCCTCAGCAAAGATCGTCTTCAGATGCTCGTTGATTGTCGGCACCGTCACCTGGAACAGGTCCGCCATCAGTGCTTGCGTAAGCCACAGGGTGTCCGCGGCAAAACGGCATTCCACACGGGTCTTGCCGTCCTCGGTTTCGTAGAGCAGAAACTCGCCGCTTGGCTGATCACTCATGCGCTTTCACTCCCGGTCGCTATCGTCCAACCCAATTGCCCCCGAATCAAGCCGCCCACTTCCGTCCCCTGATCGCGTACTCCACCGCCAGGTCATAGACGTTGTCGCACTTCTGCTTGAAGGTCGTGCGGTCGTAACTCTCCGGCAAGTCGGCGTCCAGCACGCGCTCGATTTCTGCCCGCACCTGCTTCTGCGTCTGCGCGCTCTGGTGCCAGTTCTGGATCAGCACCTTGGGCTGCTCTTCCACCAAGCGCTTGAGCAGATGCTTGGCCGCGAGCTTCACGCGTTGTGTCTCTTCCTGAGTGAGCGATTCCTTCTTTAACAGATCGAAGAGTTCCAGCTCATCCTCGGTCAACCCTTCGCGGATGTGCCGCTCAGCCTCTTCCTGCAGTGCCTGGAAGTGCGCCGTCAGCTCGTCGTAGTAGTTCTCGGTGGAGGTCGCGCCCGAGTTGTAGGCATCAATCACCTTCTGCAGCCGCTGCAGGAAGTCCACCCGCGTACTGTTCTGCGCCAACATTTCGGCCAGCTTGCGCTGCAGAAATGCCTGCAGATCAGCAATCTCGATGTTCCTGAATGGCGCTTGCTTGAACTCTTCCCGTAGCTTTTCGACATTGACCTTGCTGAGGTCCCAGGCCTTGCCACGTTGCACGATCTTGTACTGCGCTTCGAACTCCTTGGCCGAGAAGGCCTCAGCGTTGTCCACCACTACGCTGGCATCCAGCAGCGCCTCAATGCGCTGCACCGCGCTATCGATGTCGGCCTGCTCCACGATGGCATCCATCACCCCGCGCAAGTACTGAAAGGCAGACACCACGCGGCCTTTTTTCTGGCTCAGCACCTCGGGCTTGCAGGCCTCGTACAGTGCCGAGATCGTGTTCTCGTACACGTTGAAGGATTTGCGCAGCTCCTCATTGGCCATCAGCGTGTTGGCGAAGACGTTGAACTGGCCCAGCTTGGTGAACACATCACCCCGCTCCAGCGCTTCGTGCAAGGGCACGTCTTGCGCATTGCAAAAAGCAAAGCCCTGCTCGATAGCCTCGTCCAGCAGCGCGAATAGTTCGCGCTTTTCCCGCACCGGCAGCTCATCGTCCTCGGTGCCGGCGGCATAGTCCTTCAGCGCCTTCTTCATGCGGCGGAAGACGTTGTAGTAGTCCACGATCTCGCCGTTCCGCTTCGACACGCCGAGAATCTCGTAGCCGCTCACCCGGTTGGCGCGCGCGATGGTCTGCATCAGCGTGTGGCCCTGCATGGGCTTGTCCAGATACAGCGTGCTCACCGTCGGCGCATCAAAACCCGTTAGCCACATCGCGCAGACAAACACCAGCTGCAGCGGGTGCTCGGGGTCCTTGAAGTTGAACTCAATGTCGTGGCCATGCTCGTCCAACGCGTTCATGCGCTGGCGGTGGGGCTTGATGTCGAGGCCCTTCTTGGCGAACTTCTCCTCCTCGCCTGCCTCCTCGCTGACGACCACCGCCATCTGCACCGCGCTCATCCAGGCCTTGAGCTGCTTCAGGCGCTGGCGCTCCACGTCGTTCTTGGTGGTGCGGATGCGGCCGTTCAGGTCCTTGATCTGGGCCTTCCACAGCGCCTGCACCTTGTCGAACATGGTCACTGCAGTGAACTTGTCCACCGAGATAACCAGACCCTTGCCCAGATAGCCGCGCCGGGGGAAGTGATAGACGATGTCGCGCGCAATGATATCCAGTCGGTCATCGCGTTTCACGACTTCCATCTCCTGCGCGAAGCGCTTCTCCAGCTTCTCCTGCGCCTGGGCGTCGAGGTTCTCGTCTTCCAGAATCTCGACAAACTCCTCGCTCAGGTCGTCGTTCTGGATCAGCACCTCGGGCACGCGCTTCTCGTAGAACAGCGGCACCGTGGCACCGTCTTCCACGCTCTGCTGGAAGTTGTATTCCGAGACATAGCCGCCGAACCAGGCGTTGGTCTTGCGCTCACTGCCGAGCAGCGGCGTGCCGGTGAAGGCCAGGAAGTTCGCATGCGGCAGGCCGGTGCGCATGTTCTCGGCCAGACCCGCATACTGCGTGCGGTGCGCCTCGTCCACGATCACGACGATGTCGTCGCGATCCGAGAGCAGCGGGTAGTCCTTGCCCTTCTCAAAGCGGAATTTCTGGATCAGCGTGAACACCACGCGCTTGTTCTTGCCCAGCATCTCGCGCAACTGGGCGCTGTCGCGCGGGCGCACATCGTCCTTGGGCGCCACCACGCCGGTGTGCAGGAAGTTGCGGTAGATCTGCCCGTCCAGATCGTCGCGGTCGGTCACCACCACGAAGCTGAAGTTGCCTGTGAGCTTGCGGAAGATCTTGCGCGTGTAGAACACCATCGAGAAGCTCTTGCCCGAGCCCTGGGTGTGCCAGAAAACGCCCAGCCGCCCGCCCAGTTCGCCGCGGCGCTGGAACTGCTCGAAGGCGTTGTTCACGCCGATGAACTGGTGGTTCTGCGCGATCACCTTCTGCGTCTCGCGGTAGAACACGCAGAAGTTCTCCACGTAATCCAGCAGGCGCTCAGGCGTCAGCAGGCCCAGCACCACCCGCTCCACGCTCAGGCCCTGTGCAGCAATCGCCTTGCGGTCGAGATGCTCTTTCTCGTCATCCACGCGAAGCCAGGTGAAGAAGTGCTCCCACTGCGCCGTCAGGCTGCCCAGCCGGGTCTCGATGCCATTGCTCAGCAGGCACAGTGCATTGGCCGTGAAAAGCTGGGGAATCTCGGCCTTGTAGTTGATGAGGTTGTCGTCGAAAGCCGCGCGCAGCTTGACCTTGCTGTTCTTCAGCTCGATGAAAACCAGCGGCAGTCCGTTCACGTAGAGCAGCACATCGGGCCGGCGATAGCCATGCTCGCCGCGCACCCACAGCTGGCTCACCGCCAGGTAGTGGTTGCGACCGATGCGCGGGTCCGGTGCGTCAAAGTCGATCACGCGCAGCCGCTCCGTCACCATCTGCCCGGCCTGCGGCCCGCTCTCGGGCTTGTAGGTGACCGGCACGCCGTCGCGGATCAGGCCATCCATCTCGCGGTTGGCCGCCACCAGGCTCATCGCGGTGCGCGGCTGTGTCAGCTGGGCCAGGGCCTGCTCCACCGCGTGGGCTGGCGCCTGCGGGTTCAAACGCTCCAGCGCCGCACGCGCGCGGTCGGCGAGGATCACCTCGCGCTTGTCGCTGCGGCCCGAGCCATCATTCAAGTCTTCGGGCTGGGCCGTGAAGCAATTCAGCGCATCGAAGCCACACAGGTGCTGCAGCCGCTGCAGCAGGGCCTGCTCGATGTCGTCTTCGCTGATGAAGTTCTTCGCTGCCACGGCATCTCCCTGGTGTTATGCGCCGGAATGCACAAGACCCTGCTTAATTGTTACCGACTGCGCCGTCTCTTCGGGTGGCGGCTGCATGCTGGGCGGAAACTTTATGTCCAAGGCATCAACCCGCAGTTTGCCGGAAATCAGGCGGGGGAGCAGTGCGTCTCGAGTGGCACGCAGCCGACGATTTATCTTGGTCAGAGACTCGACTTCATCAAACATCGGGCGCGCCAGTTTCTCGTAGGCAGTCACCAGATGTTCGGTCGGCGTAAGGATGCGGATTTTCTTGAACGTCCCCTTGGTCAACTCCGCGAAGGTAGCGCCACCGGAGAGCATCTCAAAGTGCGGCTTGGCGAGCTTCAACCAGTGGTATAGGTAGGTCAGCGGGTAGCGTTCATTCGGAATGCAGGTGATGAAGCCTTGGTTGGTGCAGGCCGGCTCGCAGTTGATGCCGATTGCGCCAATCGTGGCGCGGCTCGTCATCATGATGGAGTAAGCTGGGAAGAGATTGGCCGAGCAGCCCTGCAGGCCCTCCTCGGTGCACTTGTCGGCCGACTCTTCAAGGTATGGGCTGCTGGCGCCCGTAATGTCAGTTGGCGTGTACCAATGAACCTCGCCATCCGCCCAGAAGCGAGGGTTGTCCTTGGAAGGCGTTGCTCCACCATAGAACTTGAACGCATTGAGGGTGAGCTTATGCGTCCAGTCTGTCGGAATGCCCTTCTCAAAGCTCGCCGACTTGGCGCCGGGAAACCGCATCCGCACAAACCACTCGCGGTAGATTTCTTCGGCCATAGCCTCCAGCAAAGAGATGCGGCGCTGGTTGTTGGCGATCAGGTCGTCGTAACTACAAATGAGGGCCGCAACCTTTCTCTGCACCGCCATTGAAGGCACCGGCACCTTGAATGCTGCAATTTGCTTGCCGCTGATATGTGGGACGTTGACGCCAGTAACGATTGGTTGGATGTATGCCGAGAAGTACGAACTTGAAATGACTGCACGCAGATAAGTTTGATCAAGTTCAGAACCCGCCCGCAGCCTCGCAACCCGTTGCACCAGAAGCGACGGAGGATCTTCCGGCTTGATGTAAGCCCACTTCAGTCCTGCCTCAACCCAGGGGCGATCCATCGCAACCACAATGTCGCCGGGCCACAAGAGGAACTGCTCAAGCGAGTCTGCCTCAGCTTCGGGCCAACGTTTGGCTATTGACCAATCCACATAGCCTTGCTGAACGTTCTCACCCTTTACCAGAGGCAGATCCGTTGGAACATCTGTGAATCGGGCGCTCTCAAAAGCATATCCGGCTTGGATTCTTACAAGCTCCCCAAGCGGCCGCATTGGGAAAGAGGATGCTGACCAACTCATGGTGCGTCCAATACCTGCAGCAGGTTGCGCTTGATGTTGACCGTTAACGCCGCCGCGTCGTCAGAAAGGGCAGCAAAAGCCTCATTAGCCGTTGCAAGGTCAGCCAAGAACTCCTCCTCCGTCTTCCCATCCTCCTCGATCACCACCCCAACATATCGCCCGGGGTTCAGCGACCAATCCTGCTCGGCGATCTCCTCGCGGCTAGCCAGCTTGCACAGGCCGGTGACGTCTTCATAAGCCGCTTTGGGGAAGCGCTCCTGCAGCCAGCTAACATGCTGGTAGTACAGCTCGGCGGACTTCAGCTCGTCATGCAGGGCCTGCACCGCGGCCTTCACGCCCTTGGTCTGACGGTTGGCGGTGGCACGCTTGCCGTCTGCCTTGGCAGCCTCGGCCTTGCGCTTGTCCATCTCGCGGATGGCTTTGTCCAGCGCCTTCACGGCGGCATGCAGGCCGTTGAAGAAGGGCGTGAACTGGGCACGCAGCGCATGCTGGGCGGTGTTGCGTTGCTCGATGCTGTGCTTCTGGCCGCGCGTGCGCTCGTGCTGGGCCTGGGCCTGTTGCAGCGTGGCGAGCTGGCCCCATTGCGCCTGCAGCGCGGCAATAGCGTCACGCGCGGCCTGACTGGTCTCGGGATCGGCGGTCCCTTCTTCCACCTCAGCATCCAGCACGGCCAGCAGGCGCTCGCTCAAAGCGGGCAGGTGCTCGGCGGCTTCGTGCAGCTGGGCCATGCCCTGGTGCAGGTAGCGGTCCACCTGATCGACAAATTCCTGGCGGCGGCCCTTGTGCAGGCGGGGGATGAGGGCGATGTTCTGGATCTGTGCGTCGCTCAGCTCGCGGTGGGCGCGGTCGATCTGCGTGAAGATGTTGCGGGCGTCGATGAACAGAACCTTCTCATCAGTCTTGCCCTTGTCGAAGAACCACAGCGTGGCCGGCAGGGTGACGGTGTAGAACAGGTTGGACGGCAAGGTGAGCATGCCGTAGATGAGGTTTTGCTCGATCAGCGTGTGGCGGATGTCGGCCTCGGAGTGGCGGGCATCCGAGGCCGAGTTGGCCATGACCAGCGCGGCGCGGCCACCCTCTTTCAGCGATGTGGCGAAGAGGTTGATCCACAGGTAGTTGCCGTTGGGCACGGTTTCGACGGCTTTTTCCTTGCCGTCCTTGCCCTCTGATTTTTTGGCCTTGGTCTTGTTGCGCGGCACGCCGTAGGTGTTGAAGCGGCGATCCTTCTCGACGGCGTCCAGCGTCACGTCGTCCACGTTGAACGGCGGATTGGCCATCACGTAATCGAAGGCGCCGAAGGCGTTGAAGGGGTCTTCGTAGTAAGTGTTGGCCTGCTTGATGTCACCGCGCAGGTTGTTCACCGCGAGGTTCATCTTGGCGAGCTTGACCGTCTCCAGCGTCTTCTCGGTACCGCAGACGAACACATCGAGATCCGCCGCTTTGTCGGTCTGGTGCTGCTGGATGAACTCGGCCGACTGCACGAACATGCCGCCGGAGCCGCAGGCCGGGTCGAACACCTTGCCGCCGTGGGGCTCGATGATCTCGGTCATCAGCTTGACGACGGAGCGCGGCGTGAAGAACTCGCCACCACCCTGGCCTTCACTCAGCGCGAAATTACCGAGAAAGTATTCGTAGATCTGGCCGAACACGTCGCCCGAGGCGTCGACAGGGATGTCGGAGAAGAGCTTGAGCAGATCCTTGGGAATGCCTTTGTTCTTGTCGCTGCGGGTGAAGCGGTCGTACTCCTCCTGCGGCAGCACACCCAGCAGCTCGGGCTTGGTCTTCTCGATGCTGGCCATCGCGGCACGGATGGCCTTGGCGATGTTCTCCTTCTCGGGAAGATTCAGCAGGTAGTCGTAGCGCGCCTTGGCATCGAGATAGAAACCGCATTTCTCGATGGCGATTTCTTCGAGGCTGCGCTCAGTGCGCTTGCCCTTGTGCCGCTGGAATTCCTGCTCGATGGCGGCTTCGTGCTGACGGTACTTGTTGTCGGCGAACTTCAGGAAGATCAGTCCCAGCACCGGGGTGCTGTATTCGCTGGCCTTGAGATCGGAGTTGGCCCGCAGCTTGTCGGCAGCGGCCCAAAGGTCGTTTTCAAGTTTCTTGAGTTGGTCTCTAGTCATCGAATGAGCGAGTTGTTGCTTTGTCCATTTTTAAAGCTTTGTTAGCTGAAGAGCATACCAAAGAGGCACGATAAAACAGTGATTTCGGTAAGGTTTCAACCTCCGCTTTACCACCTGAAAAAAAAAGAGGCCGAAAGGCCTCTTTTTGTCGGATTCTTTCACTATCCGTGGCAGTAATTTTCCAATTGCCTGGCACGGATTTCATTTTCCGTGCCATCCGATACCTCAAATATCGATGTTCTGCGCATACAGCGCATTGCTCTCGATAAATGCCCTTCTCGGCTCGACGTTGTCGCCCATCAGCGTGGTGAAGATTTCGTCGGCGGCGATGGCGTCGTCGATCTGCACGCGCAGCAGGCGGCGCACGGCGGGGTCCATGGTGGTTTCCCACAGCTGATCGGGGTTCATTTCGCCCAGACCTTTGTAGCGCTGCTTGCTCAGGCCGCGTTCGACTTCGGACAGCAGCCAGGTGATGGCGTCGGCGAAGCGGACGATGGGCTGACGCTTTTCGCCACGGCGGATTTCGGCGCCGGCACCGATGAGGCCGGCGATGGATTCGCTGGCGGTGCGGATGGTGCGATAGTCGCCGGAGACGAGGAAGTCGTGCTCGACCCAGCCGAACTTGCGGTTGCCGTGGTGCAGGCGTTCGATGGTGAGGCGCCAGCCTTCGGACTCTTCGTGGTATTCGGCGTAGATCTGCAGGTCTTCCGGCAGATGGGGCTGGATGCGGGCGGCGGAGTCGCGCGCGGCGGCTTCGTCGTCGAGGCTGACTGGGAGGTCGTGCGCGAGCATGGCCTGCAGCACTTCGGGGTCGATGTAGCTGGCGAGGCGGCGGATGACGGCTTCGGCGAGCAGGTAACTGCGGGCGAGGCCACCGAGGGTTTCGTCGGTGATCAGGTCGGCATCGGCGCGCGGCAGCAGCACGGCGCCTTCGAGCGCGAGCTTGAGCAGGTGGTTGTTGAGCTCGTGGTCGTCCTTGATGTACATCTCGCTCTTGCCGTGCTTGATCTTGTACAGCGGCGGCTGGGCGATGTAGATGTGGCCGCGCTCGACCAGTTCCGGCATCTGGCGATAGAAGAAGGTGAGCAGCAGGGTACGGATGTGAGCACCGTCGACGTCGGCATCGGTCATCAGGATGATGCGGTGGTAGCGCAGCTTCTCGGGCTTGTAGTCGTCCTTGCCGATGCTGGTGCCGAGTGCGGTGATCAGGGTGGCGATTTCCTGGCTCTGCAGCAGCTTGTCGAAGCGGGCCTTTTCGACGTTGAGGATCTTGCCCTTGAGCGGCAGGATGGCCTGGAATTTGCGGTCGCGGCCCTGCTTGGCCGAGCCGCCTGCGGAGTCACCCTCGACCAGGTAAAGCTCGCACAGGGCGGGATCCTTTTCCTGGCAGTCGGCCAGTTTGCCGGGCAGGCCGACGCCGTCGAGGATGCCTTTGCGGCGGGTCATGTCGCGCGCCTTGCGGGCGGCGTCGCGGGCGCGGGCGGCTTCGACGATCTTGTTGCAGATGGTGCGGGCGTCGAGCGGGTTTTCGAGCAGGAAGTCGGTGAGCTTGTTGGCGACCACTTCTTCCACTGCCGGACGGGCTTCGCTCGACACCAGCTTCATCTTGGTCTGGCTGGCGAACTTGGGGTCGGGCATCTTGACCGACAGCACGCAGGCCAGACCTTCGCGCATGTCGTCACCGGTGATGTCGACCTTGGCCTTCTTGGCGATCTCGTTTTCGTCGATGTATTTGTTGATGACGCGGGTCATTGCCGCGCGCAGACCGGTAAGGTGGGTGCCGCCATCCGCCTGCGGGATGTTGTTGGTGTAGCACAGCACCTGTTCGGCGTAGCTGTCGTTCCACTGCATCGCGACTTCAACCGACAGTTCGGCATCGTGGCCGGCGCCGGTAGGGATGCGTGTGGTGCCGGCGGCGTAGAACACCGTGGGCTGCAGCACGGTCTTGGTGCGGTTGATGTACTCGACGAAGCCCTTCACCCCGCCGGCGAAGGCGAAGTCTTCTTCCTTGCCGGTGCGTTGGTCGAGAAGGCGGATCTTCACGCCGTTGTTGAGGAAGGACAGTTCGCGCAGGCGCTTGGCGAGGATGTCGTAGTGGTATTCGATGGTGCCGAAGATTTCTTCGTCAGCCAGGTAATGCACTTCGGTGCCGCGCTTGCTGGTGTCGCCGAGGACCTTGAGCGGGCTGGTCTCGATGCCATTCACGACGTCGATGAGACGGTCCTGCGGCACGCCGCGGTTGAACTCCATGAAGTGCTTCTTGCCGTCGCGGCGCACGGTGAGGCGCAGCCACTTGGACAGCGCGTTCACACACGACACGCCCACGCCGTGCAGGCCGCCCGACACCTTGTAGCTGTTCTGGTTGAACTTGCCACCGGCGTGCAGCACGCACATGACGATTTCGGCCGCTGAGCGCTTGGGTTCGTGCTTGTCGTCCATCTTGACCCCGACCGGGATGCCGCGGCCGTTGTCGGTGACGGAGATGGAGTTGTCGGCATGGATGGTGATGACGATGTCGTCGCAATGGCCTGCCAGCGCCTCGTCGATGGCGTTGTCCACAACTTCGAACACCATGTGGTGCAGGCCGGTGCCATCGGAGGTATCGCCGATGTACATGCCGGGGCGCTTGCGCACGGCCTCCAGGCCTTCGAGCTGCTGGATGCTGGTTTCGTCGTAGTCTTCGTGCGCGATTGCGGACGCGGTGGGCAGGTTTTGCGGTTCGGACATGGTCATCTCGGGTGATTCATAAAGAACGTGCCCCCGGTGACGGGGGCAGCGAACCCGGCCAGGCCGGGTTCATGGGGAAGCGACGCGCGTGCTTCAAATGCGCATCGGCATCACGACATACTTGAAGTGTTCGTTGCCAGGCAGGGTGATCAGTGCGCTCGAGTTGCCATCGTTGAAACGCCATTCGATGGTCTCGGACGAGAGGTTGTTGAGCACGTCGAGCAGGTAGGTCACGTTGAAACCGATGTCGAGCTTGTCGCCTTGATAGTCGATTTCGAGCTCTTCCTGAGCTTCTTCCTGTTCGGCGTTTGAGCTGACGATACGCAGGGTGCCGGCTTCGAGCACCAGACGCACGCCGCGGAACTTCTCGTTGGTGAGAATGGCGGCGCGCTGCAGTGAGGACAGCAGGGTCTGACGCGGCAGGGTGACGAGACCGGGGTGATTCTGCGGAATCACGCGCTGGTAGTCGGGGAATTTGCCGTCGATGAGTTTGGTGACGAGTTCGATGGCGCCAAAGCGGAATACGGCCTGGTTGCCGGCAAGGATGACTTCGAGCGGATCGTCGTTGTCCGCGAGTTGGCGCGACAGTTCGAGTACGGTCTTGCGCGGCAGGATGGTTTCGCAGCGCTGGTTGACCGGGGCTTCGAGTTCGCTCGCCGCGTAGGCGAGGCGGTGACCGTCGGTGGCGACCATGCGCAACTCGTTGCCGTCGGCGATCAGCAGCAGGCCGTTGAGGTAGTAGCGGATGTCCTGCTGCGCCATGGCGTAGGCGACCTGGGCGAGCTGGCGCTTGAAGGTGCGCTGCGGCACGCTGAAACGGGTGGCGTCGCCATCGGGCAGGTTCATGCGCGGGTAGTCGGCGGCGGGCAGGGTCTGCAGCTGGAAGCGGCTCTTGCCGGCCTTCACCGTGAGGCGCTTGTCGTCGAGGGTGAGATTGACATCGGTGTCGGGCAGTGCGCGCAGGATGTCCTGCAGCTTGCGCGCGGCCACGGTGATGGAGACGTCTTCGCCACCGGCATTGCCGGCAGTGGTGGTGCGGATCTGGATTTCGATGTCGGTGGCGAGCAGCGTCAGGCGGTCGCCCTGCTTCTCGATCAGCACGTTCGACAGGATGGGCAGGGTGTGGCGCTTTTCGACGATGCCGGCCACGGACTGCAGCGGGGCGAGAAGCGCATCACGGGTGGTGTTGAGCAGGAGCATGGCGTCAGTCTGGTCAGAAAATTGATCGGAAAGTCATTGCTGGCTCAGCCCCGCAGAACCTGGGTGAGCACGTGAACATCGTGGTTGAGCTGATGATCGCCGAGGCGCAGCTCGGTGATGGTACGACAAGCATGTAGCACGGTGGTGTGGTCGCGGCCGCCGAAGGCTTCGCCGATCGCCGGCAGCGACATCGGGGTGAGCTCCTTGGCCAGCCACATCGCCACCTGACGCGGACGGGCAATGACCCGGGTGCGCTTCTTGGAGTGCATGTCGGCGATCTTGATCTTGTAGTAGTCGGCGACGGTCTTCTGGATGTGCTCGATCGACAGCTGGCGGTTGTGCGCGTTGAGCAGGTCCTTGAGCGCGTCCTTGGCCACTTCGAGCGAGATGCCGCGGCCGTGGAAGCGGGCGTAGGCCACGACCTTGTTGAGCGCACCTTCGAGCTCACGCACGTTCGAGCGCAGGTTCTTGGCAATGAGGAAGGCGACGTCGTCGTCCACCGCGACGCGCAGGGCTTCGGCTTTTTTCTGCAGGATCGCCACCCGCATCTCGAGCTCGGGCGGCTCGATCTGCACCGTCAGGCCCCAGTCGAAGCGCGAGATCAGGCGATCTTCCAGACCCTGGATGTCCTTGGGGTAGGTGTCGCAGGTGATGACGATCTGCTTCTTGGCTTCGGTGAGCGCGTTGAAGGCGTGGAAGAACTCTTCCTGGGTCCGGTTCTTGTTGTTGAAGAACTGGATGTCGTCGATGATCAGCATGTCGAGCGAGCGGTAATAGCGCTTGAACGCATCGAAGCTCTTCTGCTGATAGGCGCGCACGACGTCGGCGTAGTAGTCCTCGACGTGCACATAGCGCACCACCGCACGTGGGTTCTGGCGGAATACCGCATTGCCGATGGCGTGTACGAGGTGTGTTTTGCCCAAGCCGACGCCGCCATATACGAACAGCGGGTTGTACGAGGTGCCGGGGTTCTGCGCCACCTGCATGGCGGCGGCGCGGGCAAGATCGTTGGCGCGACCGGTCACCAGGGTATCGAAGGTGAAGTCGGCGTTGAGGCGGGTCTTCTCGTAGGCAAGTTCGGCGCCTGACAAGGGTTCGGGCGACGAACTGCGAATGATCGCCGAGGGGGCCGCCTGTCGCGGCTGTGCCGGTGCGCTGTCGGCCGCCGCCGGGCTGCTTGCGCTCCCCGGCGTCTCGGCGAGCGCTGCGCCGGCAGCCGGCGCCGCATTTGCCACCGGCTTGACCGGCGTGCGTGCTGCGCCGGGCGCAGGCAGCTGCAGGTCGAGTTGCAGGGGCACGCCATGAAATTCTTCGCCGAGCTCGCCGATTCGACGCAGGTAACGCTCGCGCACCCACTGCATCACGAAGCGGTTCGGGGCGGTCAGGGTGAGCGTGGGGCCGCCGTCCGCAGCTTCGCCGCAGACGACCTGAAGCGTCTTGATCCAGGTATTGAACTGCTGTTGAGGCAGTTCCTGTTCAAGATGGGCAAGGCAGAAGGGCCAGAAATCCTGATTCACGGAAGGGACGGTTTGTGTTTGCGGCACGGGTCTCGAATACATGCATGCCGCGCCTGCAACACGAGGCGTAGCGGGAGCGACGGCCTTAAGGCCTGTTCTGGGAATAAGCCCGTCGGCGTCAGCACGGAAAAGCGCTGAGTCGTGTGCCGGCGGGTTGGTCAAGAGCGCAATTCTACCCGTCGACGCGAGACTTATCCACAGGCACGCGCATTGAAGTCGTGGAATCGTCGCTGGAGGCAGGTAACCTGATGGATGTGAATTCCTCTTGACAAACAGGGGGCTATCACATTAAATATATCGTTTGACCTTACCACTGGCAGCCGATCATGAAACGCACTTACCAACCCTCCGTCGTTCGTCGCAAGCGCACCCACGGCTTTCTGGTCCGCATGAAGACCCGTGGCGGTCGTGCGGTCATCCGTGCCCGTCGCGCCAAGGGCCGTCATCGCCTCGCCGTCTGAGGTGATTGACCCCTCGAGCGCTGATCAAGGTTTTCGCAGCGCTCACAGACTGCACAAAACGGATGAATTTTCATCCGTTTTTGCTTTTCGGCGTGCCCTTCGCGGCCGATTCTACATGCTGCATTACCGGCCCAACGGGCTCGACACCGCCCGTCTGGGTGTCGTCGTTGCCAAGAAGCTGGCGAAGCGGGCCAATGTACGCAATCTGGTGAAACGCATTGCGCGCGAGATTTTTCGGCGCCAGCGTACCGACACGCCTGCGTGCGATCTGATCGTGCGTCTGCATGCGCCTGTGGCAACTGCAACGCGAGCCGAGCTCAATCAGGATCTGCTGCAGTTACTGTCGCGCTTGCCGCGTTTGTGAGCATCGGGCCGTCGATCATGCATGGTTCTTTTCGCCCCGGGGTCAGATTGATGCCGGGCCGCGCTTGTTTTTCTCTCAGGGCGGGTATCATTCCGTTCCCTGACTAACGACCGTACGACCACGAACCCGATGGATCAACGTCGCCTCATCCTACTCCTGGTTTTCTCCCTTTCCCTGGTCATGCTGTGGGACGGGTGGATCAAACATAACCAACCCGCCGCGCCGGCACCTGTTGCCGCCGCCGCCAACTCCGGGGGGGCTTCGGTTCCCACGCCAAGTGCGCTCGCCGCGCCTGGTGCATCGGCACTGCCCGCAACTGCGGCCGCTTCGGCTGCGCCGACGGTGCGTGTGGTCACTGACCTGATGCGTGCCGACGTGTCCGCCGAAGGCGGCAGCATCGTCCGGCTCGAGTTGGTGAAACACAAATCCACCGCCGATCATGAGCGTGGCTTCCTGTTGTTCGACAACGGCGAGGTTCACCGCTATTCGGCCGAGTCCGGCCTGATCGGTACCGATCTCCCCACTCACCGTACGGTGTTCGCGCTGCCTGAAGGCGAACAGGTGATGAAGGACGGCGAGGACACCCTGGTGCTGCGCCTCGAGGCGCCTGAGCAGAACGGGGTCAAGGTCACCAAGGTGATGACCTTCCATCGTGGCAGCTACCTGGTGAATGTCGATTACGAGATCGCCAACGGCAGCGGCGAACCCGTCTCCGGTCATGCCTACTTCCAGCTCACGCGAGACGGCGAGCCGGCAGAGCAGGTGCAGGCTTTCGGCGTGACGACCTTCACCGGTCCGGCGTTCTACACCGATGCGGCCAAGTTCCAGAAGGTTCATTTCGAGGAGATCGCCGAAGGCAAGGCCAAGTTTGCGAAGACCGCACCCGATGGCTGGGTGGCGATGGTCCAGCACTACTTCGTCAGCGCCTGGTTGCCTGAGGTCGGTGTCGAGCGCGAGTTCTTCGCCCGCAAGGTTGCCAATGGCCTGTACTCGGCCGGCGTGATCCTGCCGGTCGACGCGATTGCACCGGGTGCGAGCGGTACGGCGGAGTCCCGCCTGTATGTCGGCCCCCAGGAGCAGGACAAGCTGCAGGACATCGCCCCCGGACTCGATCTGGTGGTCGACTACGGCTGGCTGACCGTGATTGCTGCGCCGCTGTTCTGGGTGCTGTCGTGGCTGCATGACATGCTCGGCAACTGGGGCTGGGCCATCATTCTGGTGACGGTCCTGCTGAAGCTGCTGTTCTTCCCGCTCTCCGCAGCCAGCTACAAGTCGATGGCGAAGATGCGCGTACTCGGCCCCCGCATGCAGCGCATGAAGGAGCTGTACGGCGACGACAAGGCCAAGATGCAGCAGGAGATGATGAATCTCTACCGCACCGAGAAGATCAACCCGCTCGGCGGTTGCCTGCCGATCCTGGTGCAGATTCCGGTGTTCATCGCGCTGTACTGGGTACTGCTCGGTAGCGTGGAGATGCGTCAGGCGCCCTGGCTGGGCTGGATTCAGGATCTGTCCGCCAAGGACCCGTACTTCATCCTGCCGGTCATCATGGGTGCCTCCATGCTGATCCAGATGAAGCTCAACCCGACGCCGCCGGATCCGCTGCAGGCCAAGGTAATGATGGCAATGCCGATCGTGTTCACCTTCATGTTCCTGTGGTTCCCGTCCGGTCTGGTGCTGTACTGGGTTGTGAACAACATCCTGTCGATTGCACAGCAATGGCAGATTACGCGGATGATCGAGAGTGCCAAGGCCGGCAGCAAGCCCGCCTGACACCATCGCCGCGATAGCAACGGCGCCGGGCCGAGGAGGTGTCGGCGTCGTTCGCGTTTCCGGGGCGGGTCTTGCGCCATTTGCGCGCGAACTGACTGGACGCGATCCCCAGCCCCGGCTTGCGGCTTTTAGCCGCTTTCTTGGGACGAAGGGCGAGCCCATCGATGAAGGGCTTCTGATTTACTTCCGTGCGCCCGCTTCGTTTACCGGCGAGGACGTGATCGAACTGCAGGGCCATGGCGGCCCGGTAGTGATGCAGATGTTGCTCGATCGCTGCCTCGCGCTGGGCGCGCGACTGGCCGAGCCCGGTGAGTTCACCCGGCGCGCCTTTCTCAACGGCAAGCTCGATCTGGCCCAGGCCGAAAGCGTGGCAGACCTGATCGAGGCTTCTACCGCCGCCGCCGCGCAGTCGGCCGTTCGCTCCCTGTCCGGCCGCTTCTCGCAGGAAATCCATCTTATCAAGGACGCGTTGATCGACTTGCGCATGCTCGTCGAGGCGACGCTGGACTTTCCCGAAGAGGAAATCGACTTCCTCGAAAAGGCCAGGGCGCTGCCGCGTCTGACCTCGATTCGCGAGCAGCTCGAAGGTGTGCTTGACCGTGCGCGTCAGGGGGCGCTGCTGCGCAGTGGCCTCAACGTGGTTTTGGCGGGTGCGCCGAACGTCGGCAAGTCGAGTCTGCTCAATCAGCTTGCGGGCGAGGATCGTGCAATCGTCACCGAGGTCGCCGGCACGACCCGCGATGCCTTGCGCGAAACCATACAGATCGAAGGCATTCCGCTGCACGTCATTGATACGGCGGGCTTGCGCGATACCAGCGATGTGGTGGAGCGCATCGGTATCGAACGCACCCGGCGCGAACTCGAGCGTGCCGATGTGGTGCTGCGCCTCGTCGACGCCGGTCGCCCGGGCGAAACCGAGGGTGGCACGGATATCGATCTCGATCTTCTTCCCGGCGTTGAGTGCATCACCGTCATCAACAAGATCGACTTGTGCGATCTTGACCCGGCGCGGGTTGAGCACGACGGTCGAGTCGAACTGCGCGTTTCGGCGCGGGAAGGCCTGGGGATCGATCTGTTGCGCAAGGAGCTGCTGCGAGTGGCGGGGTGGCATGCGCATGGCGAAGACGTGATTCTTGCGCGCGAACGTCATCTGCTGGCATTGCGGGCGGCGCTTGCGCATGTGCGCCTGGCAGGAGATCAGCTTTCAGCACTCGAGCTTTTTGCCGAGGAGCTGCGACTTGCCGGGGAACGGCTTGGCGAGATTACCGGAGAGTTCTCGGCTGACGATCTCCTGGGTGTGATCTTTTCGAGGTTCTGCATCGGAAAGTGACCACCGTGCATTCGTGATGCGCATGGCATCATGTGCCGCGGCATGCCGCGTATCTCCGGTTTTTGGGCTTCGGCCGCGGTATGCGCGGTGTTCGCGCCCTTCGTTCCCATTTTTCTGACTGGTGATCCATGACCCGACCCGATCCGTTCCTGCGGCCACTGCGTCATGTCGACGATGCGAATCTGGTCGTCGCTGAGGTTGAGGCGCTGCTTGCACAAGCGGGCCTGCGTTTTCGGCAGGCACCACCGGTGCCGACAACGTGTTGCGGACGGGGTTGTAACGGCTGCGTGTGGGAAGGCTTCTTTTTCGCTTTGCGCTACTGGCGAGAGCAGGCGGCGGAACTGCTGGCCAGCGCCGCTGTTCGGCCTGCTGTCGCGCATGTGCGACCGGAGATTGAATGATGAACTGGAGTCCGGACCGATATCTTGGTTTTCACGATTTGCGTCTGCGTCCGGCACTCGACCTCATGGGGCGGATCGCCATGACGCCGCCTCGCACCATCGTCGATCTTGGCTGTGGTCCCGGGAATGTGTCCCCGCTTCTCTTGCAGCGCTGGCCCGATGCGGTCCTTACGGGGGTCGATCAGTCGGCCGCAATGCTGGCGCGGGCGCGCGCCGTGCTCCCGCGCGCACAATGGGTCGAAGCAGATATTTCATGCTGGCATCCGGATGCGCCGGTCGATCTGGTGTTTTCAAACGCGGCCTTGCATTGGGTCGGAGATCATCCGGCGCTGTTTGCGCGACTGGCGGCAATGCTTGGGCCGGATGGTGTTCTGGCCGTGCAGATGCCGGCAAACTTTTCGGCGCCGTCCCATCGACTGATCCGGGAGCTTGCGGCGAGCGCCGAATGGAAGGGCGCGTTAGCGCAAGTGCGAATGGGTGAGGTGCTTGAGCCCGACGCATATCAGTCGCTGCTTTCGGCACACTTTGAAGAGCTTGATCTGTGGGAGACAACCTACTTTCAGCGGCTTTCCGGGGAGGATGCTGTTTTCGAATGGCTGGCGGGCAGTACCCTGGTTCCGTATTTTGCCTGCCTGAGTGAGGCGCAAACGAGGGCGTTTGTTTCGCAGCTGAAGCCGATGCTGGCCTCGGCCTATCCGGCCAGACCTGATGGTTCGGTGCTTTTTCCGTTCAAGAGGCTGTTCATGCTTGCGCGTGGGCCTGTACATCGTGTTCCACGTGAAACATGTTAATTGATTCGAACGGTCTGTATCTGGTTCTCGCTATCGGTGCGTTCTGCGCCGGCTTCATCGATGCTGTCGTCGGCGGTGGAGGGCTGGTACAGATCCCGGCTTTGTTTGCGGCCTTTCCTTCGGTCCAGCCCGCGGTGCTCTTCGGCACCAACAAGGTCGCTAGCATCATCGGGACCACGAGTGCAGCCATCCAGTACGGCCGTCGCGTAACCATACCGTGGCGCATCGCGTTGCCTGGTGCGGTCGCCGCCCTGATCGGCTCGTGGTACGGCGCAAAGGCCGTGGCCTACATGCCGCCGACGGTGCTGCGCCCGCTCATCCTGGTGCTGCTGATTCTGGTGGCCGGCTATACCTTCATGCGCAAGGATCTTGGCTCCATCTCGCGTGAGGGGCCACATGACTTCCGGGCGACCCTGACCGCTGCGGCGATCGGACTCGTGCTCGGGTTCTACGACGGATTCTTCGGCCCCGGAACCGGCAGCTTCCTGATCTTTCTGTTCATCCGTTTTCTCGGCATGGACTTCCTTCGTGCGTCGGTCACAGCGAAGATCGTCAACGTCGCAACGAACTTCGCGGCCATCGCGTACTTTGCAAACAACGTCGAGATTCTGTGGAAGCTCGGGCTGCTCATGGCTGCATGCAATCTGTGCGGCGCCGTGGTGGGCTCACGCACCGCGCTTCGTCATGGAACGGGATTTGTGCGTAAGATGTTCCTGGCGGTCGTGTCAGTCCTGATTGCAAAGCTTGCATACGACACACTGGCAGCCCTGTAGTGCGACGTGTTTCACGTGAAACAGGGCATCAAACGCGAGAGAATGACTCGAATCGCACGAGCGACTTTCAGCTGCCCCTTCGAGTGAAGGTGCGCAGATACCACCGCATGCAACAGCCCGGCACTGCCGCTACCATTCCTTGAGAGAGCCGAAGCCTTCCCGGGCTTGGCTCAGATCATCCATCGAAACAAGAAGACCATTGTGAATCGTCGTACCCAAACCCGCAGCCCCTCCAGCGCCCCACATGATCGACGCGGCTTGCCTCCGCGCACGCCGTCACGGCCCAGCCTGCCGCAGGACAGTCTCGCCTATGCGCTGAAGCAGGCATCCACGCTGGTCGCGGGCGTCCTGGAGGGTGGCAACCTGACCGACGGCTACGAGGCCATGCTCAGCGCCAACCCGAGCTGGCCGGACGCGACTCGCGGTGCGGTCCGTGACCTCTCCTGGTCTACCTTGCGTGAGTTCGGTCGTGGAGACGCGGTGCTGCGGCATTATCTGCACAAGCCGCTGCCGACGTATCTCCATGCGCTACTCCTGGTCGCACTCTACCGCCTGGAGCAGCGCCCAGGCCAGTCGCACACGCTGGTCGATCAGGCAGTAGAGGCTGCAGCCGCTGAGGTGCCTGCGCTCAAGGGTGTCATCAACGGCGTGCTGCGGAACGTGCTGCGCGAGACCATGAAGCTCGAAGGCTGGCGCGACGCGGATATCGAAGCACGCTATGCCTGCCCGCAATGGTGGATCGAGCGCGTGCGATACGATCATCCTGCAGACTGGGAAGCGATCCTCCAGGCCGGCAATCTGCATCCGCCGATGTCATTGCGCGTGAACGCACGCCGTGCATCGGGCGAAGACGTCTCTGCAGCGCTTGAGAAGGCCGGGATCCCGGCCCGAGAACTCGAAAATGGCGCAATCCTGCTGGCGCATCCCGTCCCGGTGCAGCGTCTGCCGGGCTTCGCCGAAGGTCTGGTGTCGGTGCAGGATGCCGGGGCGCAATGGGCGGCACAATGGCTCGGTGCAGTCGATGGCGAGCGCGTGCTCGATGCCTGCGCAGCACCGGGCGGAAAGAGCGCGCACCTGCTCGAACGTGCCGACATCGATCTCACCGCCCTCGAACTCGACCCGACGCGGGCTGCACGCGTACGGACCAATCTCGACCGCCTCGGACTCGCTGCCCGCATCAAGGTTGCAGACTGCCGGCGCTTGAACACCTGGTGGGACGGAGAGCCCTTCGACCGCATTCTTGCCGACGTTCCGTGTTCGGCGTCGGGTGTGGTTCGCCGTCACCCCGACATCAAGTGGTTGCGTCGAAACGAGGATATCCCGCGTTTTGCCGCACAGCAGGCAGAAATTCTGGATGCGCTTTGGCAGACGCTGGCGCCCGGTGGCACAATGCTCTACGTGACGTGCTCGGTGTTCGACGAAGAGAACCGTCGCCAGATCGATGCATTTCTTGCCCGCCATCCGGATGCCGAAACGCATGCCATTGATGCCAGCGACTCGCGTTCCCTTCCACCGACTGCCGACCATGACGGCTTCTACTATGCGCGCCTGCGCAAACTTCGCTAGTCACTTTCGCCAGCTTTTTCTGACGCTGGCGCTGCTGTCGCTGTCGGCCTTCGGGGCGGACGACAGCCAGATCACCTTTGCCGAGATCGTGCCGGGGGAGGGTGGCTACGTACTGAACGCGGACATCGAACTCGATATCAACCCACGATTGACCGACGCCATTACCCGCGGCGTCGCTCTCCATTTCGTGGCTGAACTGTTGGTCGAGCGACCGCGCTGGTACTGGCTGAACGAGGTCGTGGTTGAGCGCGAACTCAACTACCGCATCTCGTACCACGCCATCACCCGCAGCTACCGTCTGTCGATCGGTGCCTTCCACCAGAGCTTCGACAATCTGGATTCCGCGTTGCTGACCATGCAACGCATCCGCAACTGGCAGATTGCCGGCGCCGATGAACTCGCGCCGGGCGTCTCGCACGAGGTATCGCTCCGCTTCCGTCACGACACCGCGCAGTTGCCCAAGCCCTTCCAGGTCACGGCGATCGGCAGCCGCGACTGGAATGTCGGCACCGAGTGGTTGCGCTGGACCTTCCTGCCCGGGGCGGCGACCTCGCGATGAAACGCGTTGCGCTTGCGATCATTGCCGCCATTGCCGGCATATCGCTCTATCTGCTGACCTCGGCCAGTGCGAATTCCGACCTGTTCGCCGATCGCTATCCGTATCTGCTGGCGCTCAACGGCGTGGTCGCCGTGGGGCTTGCCGGGCTGGTCGGGGTGCAGCTGCGCTCGCTGTGGCGGGAGTACCGCGCGCGCAAGTTCGGTTCCCGTCTCAAGTACCGCATGATGATGATGTTCGCGCTGATGGCGCTGCTGCCCGGTCTCGTCGTATACGCCGTGTCGCTGCAGTTTGTCGTGCGCAGCATTGAGTCCTGGTTCGACGTCCGCGTCGATTCTGCGCTTGAAGGGGGCATCGCGCTGGGGCAGAACGCCCTCGATTATCTGGTGAGCCAGGTCAACGCCAAGGCCGGCGACATGGCGCTCGATCTCGAGGGTTTCGAGACCGTGTCGCCCGCGACACTCAGCCGCCTGCGCGAGACTGCGGGCGTGAGCAACGCCACGGTGCTGGCGCCCAACGGTCAGGTTGTCGCCACCGCCAGTGACGGCGGCGTCGCCTTGCTGCCCGATCTGCCCTCCTCGGCGCAGTTGCGCCAGGCACGACAGAGTCGCAGCGTCAGCACGGTGGACAGCCATCCGGATGGACGCCTGGTGATTCGGGTCGTGGTGCCGATCCCGACGCGCTCGATTCTGAGCGAACCACAGCTGCTGCAGCTGACCCAGCCCGTGCCGGATACCTTTTCCCGCCACGCAGAGGCCGTACAGGAGGCTTATCGGGACTACCAGCAGCTCACCCTTGGGCGCGACGGTCTGAAGCGCATCTACAGCCTTACATTGACCCTGACCCTGCTGCTCGCCCTGCTCACCGCAATGGCGGTTGCCTTCGTGCTGGCGCGCAGGCTGGCTGCGCCGCTGCTGATCCTGGCTGAAGGCACCCAGGCCGTGGCGCAGGGCGACTATCGCCCGCGCCAGGCATTGCCGGCACGGGACGAACTCGGCGTCCTGACCCAATCCTTCAACCAGATGGTGCGCCAGCTCGAAGACGCCCGCGCCGCCGCGGACCGCAACCGTGCGGCAGTCGAAGCCGCACGTGCCTACCTGGAAAGCGTGCTCGCCAACCTTTCGACCGGTGTGCTTGCCTTTGCGGGCAACGGCACCCTGCGCGCGGCAAACCGTGGCGCGATGGACATCCTTGCCGATGATCTCGCCGGTTTCGAAGACATCGCGCTTGCCGACTGGGTGCGTCACGGAGTGTTCCGCGATGCGCTGCTCGAAGGCTTTGCGACGCATGAGAGCGACTGGCACGAGCAGATCGAGATCCCTTCGCCGGACAGCACCCCGCTGACGCTGCTGGTGCACGGCTCGCGCCTGCCGGAGAGTACGGGCGGTGGCCTGGTGGTCGTGTTCGACGACATCACCCGGCTGGTCGATGCACAACGCACCGCCGCCTGGGCCGAGGTCGCCCGCCGCCTCGCGCATGAGATCAAGAACCCGCTGACACCGATCCAGCTCTCGGCCGAACGCCTTGCGCTGAAGCTTGCAGACCAGCTCGACGAAGACGGCAAGGCGATGCTCGAGCGCGCAACGCGGACGATCGTGAATCAGGTCGAGGCGATGAAGAATCTGGTCAATGCCTTCAGGGACTATGCGAGACTGCCTGCGCCGGAGCTGGTTGCGCTCGATCTTGCAGCGCTGATGCGGGAAGTCCTGCACCTGTACGAAAGCGCTGCGGTGCGCATCCGCCTGCAGGTCGGAGACGACCTGCCCAAGGTATTGGGCGACGCTTCGCAGATTCGCCAGATCATTCACAATATGCTGCAAAATGCGCAGGATGCGGTGCTCGGCAAGGACGACGCCGAGATCACGCTGCTTGCACGCGCTGACGGCGACCGGGTCTTGCTGGTCTGCCGTGACAACGGTCCGGGCTTCCCGGCCGAGATTCTCGCCCGTGCCTTCGAGCCCTATTTCACCACCAAGTCAAAGGGAACCGGACTCGGTCTGGCAATGGTGAAAAAGATCGTGGCTGAACACGGGGGCGAAATACGAATTGCCAATCGCGACATCGGCGGAGCCGAAGTACGCATTCGTCTGCGGACGATCCTGACAAACGGTGAACACTGAACCATGGCCAAGCTACTCATCGTTGATGATGAAATGGGAATCCGGGAATTGCTCTCGGAGATCCTGCGTGATGAAGGGCACGACATCCAGCTCGCGGAGAACGCGGCTGCGGCGCGCGCTGCGCGCAATGCAGAGCGCCCCGACATGGTCCTGCTCGACATCTGGATGCCCGACACCGACGGCATCACACTGCTCAAGGAGTGGTCGGCCAACGGCCAGCTGAACATGCCGGTGGTGATGATGTCCGGCCACGGCACCATCGACACGGCGGTCGAGGCGACCCGCATCGGCGCCATCGACTATCTGGAAAAGCCGATCGCATTGCAGAAGCTGCTGGCCTCGGTAAAGCGGGGCCTGCAGCGCCCGGTGGCAAGTGGCGCGCCGGCACCGCTGACGCTCGCGGCCTTCACGCGCTCTGCGCCGCTGCGCGAGCTCAAGCGACGGATCGAGCAGATCGCGGACAGTTCGAGAGTGCTCCTGCTGCGCGTCGGTGGAGGCAGCCTGGCCGAACTGGTCGCGCGCAGCCTGCAGGCCGGCGGCGCACCCTGGCTCGACCTTACGGCGGTCAATGTGCCGCTGGACATCAACCAGCTGCAGGCGAGCCAGGGCGGGCTGCTGTATGTCGCCGAGCTCGCACGATTGTCGCGTGCGCAGCAGAAGAACCTCGCCTTCGCGCTCGAGCGCCTGGACCGCTACGACCTGCGTCTGGTGGTGGCCACCGAGCGCAGTCACGATGCACTGCTCAGCGAGGGCTGGGACGAGGCCGTGCTCGACCGCCTGTTCGAGATCAGCCTGGCGCCACCGGCAATGAGTGACATTCGTGACGATCTGCCCGAGCTTGCAGCACAGGTGCTGCTGCATCTGGTCGAAGCGAACGATGTGCCGCTGCGCCGGTTTTCCACGGCTGCGCTCAATCATCTGCGCACGCACAACTGGACCGGAGGCTATGGCGAGTTGCGCGCCGCGGTGAGATCGCTGGCGCTGGCAACGCTCGAAGAGGAGATTGGCCTGCCCGAAGTGCGACGTCTGCTGGCGCCCAACCCCGATGCGGCGGCGAGTGCGATTCCGCTCGACCAGCCGCTGCGTGAAGCCCGTGAAGCGTTCGAGCGCATGTACTTCGAACACCATCTCAGACTCGAGAGCGGCAACATGACGCGCCTTGCCGAGAAGACCGGGCTGGAGCGCACGCATCTCTATCGCAAGCTCAAACAACTGGGCCTGCAGGCAGGCAGGCGGCACGAGGAAAACTGATGCTTAAGGGATAGGCCGCGTGGGCGCGACGGGGGCCGCATCGATACGCAGGTTGCTGCATTGCAACATTCTGTTTCATGTCGATGAAACACCGCGTAGAATCGGCCGCTCTTGCGTTCATCTGGGGCTATCCCGTTGAAAGTCATCATTCTTGGTGCCGGCCAGGTCGGTGCGTCGGTTGCTGAAAATCTGGTATCTGAAGCCAACGACATCACCCTTGTCGACACCAGTGCAGACTACCTCGCGGAATTGCGCGAACGGCTGGAAGTACGCACGGTGTGCGGTAACGCTGCGTCGCCATCGGTCCTGCGTGAAGCGGGTGCGGAAGACGCCGATCTGCTGATCGCGGTGACACAGTCGGACCAGACCAACCTGTGCGCCTGCCGCGTGGCCAAGGCCTTGTTCAATCTGCCCACGCGGATCGCGCGCCTGCGCTCGACCGACTATGTCGACCACCCCGAGCTCCTCGACGAAAACAACTTCGCGGTCGATTTCTCGATCTGTCCGGAGCAGATCGTCACCGATCACATCAAGCGTCTGATTGCCTTTCCCGAGGCGCTGCAGGTGCTGGATTTTGCCGATGGCGTGGTCAGCCTGATCGGTGTCCGTGCGTTCGAGGGCGGACCCCTGGTGGGGCATCCACTCAAGGCGCTGCGCTTTCACCTGCCCAACGTCGAGGTGCGCATTGCCGCCATCTACCGCAATGGCGAACCGATCATTCCCGAGGGCGACACGGTGATCGTCCCCGGCGACGAAGTGTTCTGTCTGGCGGCGACCGTGCATATCCGGCAGGTCATGCGGGAGCTGCGCCGCACCGACAAGCCGATGCGCAGGATCATGATTGCCGGCGGCGGTAACATCGGCTTCCGCCTCGCACGCTCGATCGAGAACGACTATCACGTCAAGATTCTCGAGGTCGACAAGCGCCGGGCCGAGATGCTGGCAACCCAGCTCAGCCATACCCTGGTGCTGCGGGGTGACACCACCGACGAGAAGCTGCTCGAGAACGAGGGGATCGACGAGACCGATCTGTTCGTGGCGCTGACCAACGATGAAGAAGACAACATCATGTCCGCTTCACTGGCCAAGCGCATGGGCGCGCGCCGCACGCTGGCACTGATCAACCGCAAGAGCTACGTCGACCTGGTGCAGGGCGGGCCGATCGACATCGCGATCTCGCCCGCGCACACCTCCATCGGATCGCTGCTTGCGCATGTGCGTCGTGGCGATGTGGTGGCGGTCCACAGCCTTCGCCGCGGGGCCGCCGAGGCGCTCGAGATCATTGCGCACGGCAAGCCCAAGGACTCCAAGGTGGTGGGTCGTCGCATCGACGAGATCACCCTTCCCAAGGGGGCGACGATTGGCGCGATTGTGCGTGACGAACGGCGCGGTGGCGACGGCAAGGTGATCCGGCGGATGGTGATCATTCCCCACCACGACACGCTGATTGAAAACGAGGATCACGTGATCGTGTTCTGTACCCACAAGAATCTGGTGAGCAAGGTCGAGAAGCTGTTCCAGGTCAGTTTCACCTTCCTTTAAGTTCATGTACTCGTCCCCGGTGCGCGCCTACTACCCTGCCCTCAACGCGCTTGGCCTGATCATCGTGATCTTCGCCTTGCTGATGCTGTTCCCGTTGTCGGTTTCGTTCTGGCTCGATGACGGCGCAACCATGGCCTACGATCAGGCGATCGTGGTGACCCTGCTGTGCGGCGCGCTGCTGTGGCTGGGGACGCGCGGGCGTCGTCGCGACCTGCGGGTGCACGACGGTTTTCTTCTGGTTGCGTCCACCTGGGTGGTACTGCCGGTCTTCGGCGCGCTGCCCTTGCTGGGCTACCTTCCGCACCTGTCTCTGGTCGACGCGTACTTTGAAGCGGTATCAGGCCTGACGGCGAGCGGCGGGACGATCCTCACCGGGCTGGACGACCTGCCGACCTCGATCAACCTGTGGCGCACCTTCATGCACTGGATCGGCGGCATGGGGGTGATCGTACTGGTGGTCGCCATCCTCCCCCTGCTCGGCATCGGTGGTCGGCAGCTGTTCAAGGCCGAGGTGCCCACGCCGATGAAGGAGAGCAGTCTCACGCCCCGCATCGCGGAGACGGCCAAGGGCTTGTGGCTCACCTACATCCTGCTGACTGTCGGCTGTGGCTTCAGCCTCTGGTTCGCCGGCCTGGAAGGCTGGGATGCGGTCATCCATGCCTTCTCGGTCGCGGGGCTGGGCGGCTTTTCGAGCAAGGACGCCTCGCTCGGACACTTCCACAATCTCGATGTGGAGATGGTGGCCATGGTGTTTGCGCTGGCTTCTGCGCTCAACTTCGCCACCCACTATCTGGCCTTGTCGCGGCGCTCGCTGCTGCCCTACTTCCGCGACCCCGAGATTCCCTTCTTCTTCGCAGTCCTGATCGTCAGCATCCTGCTGCTGACGTTCTACCTGATGCAGTTCAATGTGCACGCCGACCTGGCCACTACCTTGCGCTATGTGTCCTTTCATGTGGTGTCGATCTCCACCTCGCTGGGTCTGGCGACCTACGATTACACGCTGTGGCCGATGTTCGCGCAGATCTGGGTGCTGTTCCTGGGGAGCTTCATTGCGTGTTCCGGGTCGGCCGGCGGCGGGATCAAGATGATGCGCGCAATCATCCTGTACAAGCAGGTGTTTCGCGAGATCATCCGTTCGCTTCATCCCAATGCGGTGCGCCCGGTCCTGATGGGCAAGCAGCCCGTCTCCGAGGGCATTCTCCACGCGGTGCTTGGCTTCAGCTTCATGTACATGGTCAGCATCGTGTCGCTGACCCTGCTGCTGTCGGCCAGTGGCCTCGAACTGATCACCGCGTTTTCAGGGGTGGTGGCCTGTCTCAACAACACCGGCCCGGGGCTCGATGCCGTGGGCCCGGCCTCCAACTATCAGTCGCTCAATGATTTTCAGACAGCGGTGCTGTCGTTCACGATGATCCTGGGGCGGCTCGAGATCTTCACCTTGCTGGTGGTCATGACGCCGGCATTCTGGCGTCGGTAAGGGCTCCTGCGCACGCGCATCGGGGCGCCGTGACGACCCGCCGCGCACGGGGCTGGCGCGTCGTGAGGGTGCGCTTGCGGGCCGGCGTTTGCTGCTGGCCTGCCTGCGTCGGGCACCTTTCCGGATGTCCAAACTGACGGTGCTCAACCCATCCGGGCCCGTGACAGGCGATAATCACGCCTTGTTGCCAATCGGCTGGAAAAGAGGACTCGACGTGAGCCGCCCTAAGAACGACACTTTCCTGCGCGCCCTGCTGCGCCAGCCCACCGAATACACGCCCGTGTGGCTGATGCGCCAGGCCGGACGCTACCTGCCGGAATACTGCGAGACGCGCAAGCGTGCGGGCAGCTTCCTGCAGCTGTGCAAGAGCCCGGCCATGGCCTGTGAAGTCACGCTGCAACCGCTGGCACGCTATGACCTCGATGCCGCAATCCTGTTCTCCGACATCCTGACGGTGCCGGACGCGATGGGGCTGGGGCTGTACTTTGCCGAAGGCGAGGGGCCGCGCTTCGAGCGCCCGCTGCGCGAAGAGTGGGAGATCCGCAACCTGTTTGCACCCGATCCTCACGTCGAGCTGCAGTACGTCATGGATGCCGTGGCCGAGATCCGTCGCGCACTCGATGGCAGCGTCCCCCTCATCGGTTTCTCCGGCAGCCCGTGGACGCTGGCGTGCTACATGGTCGAAGGCGGTTCGTCGGACGACTATCGCAAGGTCAAGAGCATGGCCTACAGCCGGCCGGACCTGATGCATCACATCCTGAGCGTGACTGCCGACGCGGTGGTCAAATACCTCAACGCCCAGATCGAAGCGGGCGCCCAGGCCGTCATGGTGTTCGATTCCTGGGGCGGGGTGCTGTCGGAGGCCGCGTACAAGGAGTTCTCCCTGCCCTATCTCGAAAGGGTCGTGTCAGGCCTGATTCGCGAGCGCGATGGCGAGCGCGTGCCGAGCATCGTCTTCACCAAGGGCGGCGGACTGTGGCTGGAGTCGATTGCCGGTATCGGCAGCGACGCAGTCGGGCTGGACTGGACCATGGACATTGGCCGCGCCCGACGGCTGGTGGGAGACAAGGTGGCCTTGCAGGGCAACCTCGACCCCAACGTACTCTTCGCACCGCCAGAGGTTGTTGCAGCCGAAACCCGCAAGGTGATCGACGCCTTTGGCGCACATCCTGGCCACGTCTTCAACCTTGGTCATGGCATTTCGCAGTTCACCCCGCCGGAGAATGTGGCGGTGATGGTCGATACGGCGCATGAACATAGCCGCATCGTGCGTGCTCAAGGCTGAACCGCGTTTTCTGACGGCACCGGGAGGGGGTAACTTCGCTTACTACTTCCGGTGCATGTCAACAAAAAAAAGTGGGTTTTTCGCTTGACTTATGCACACGGAAGCCATTTGGGTAAAAATATTCACCGAAATAGTGCGCATATGCGGTGAAATTCTCAAGCTGTTGATTTTTAAGAATAAAAACTTTGCACTATGTTAAGGCAAAGTGACAGAAGTGCTTGTTTCACGCCGGTTTCAGCCCGATTTACCCTGGTTTCCCACAAAGTTATCCACAGCTTTTGTGGACAAGACGAAGGGGGGTTTAACGGCAAGTGTTTAGCGCTGTTTTCCGCGTATCGGCTTCAACTTTCAACGCTAAATTACTGAAATAAAAGAGCTATTCTGGATACATCGCGATTCCCCATGCCGATCATACGCGTTGCACTGCCTCTGCCGATCCCACAACTGTTTGATTACATTGCAGAAGATGCAGTTCATTCAGATATTGGACGGTGTGTGCGCGTGCCCTTCGGACGTGGGGAAAAGAGCGGATTGATCGTTTCCCTGCCCGCCGAGGCGGATGTTGACCGTGGCCGCCTCAAGGTGGTGAGTCATGTTCAGCGTGAGGTGCCGGCTCTTCCGGCCGACTGGCTCGAACTCGTCGGCTTCGTTGCGCGCTACTATCACGCCCCGCTGGGCGAAGTCGTCGCCCTGGCCCTGCCGCCGGGCCTGCGTCGTGCGGACGGGGTGAGTGGAGAGGATGTCGACCCCTTGCTCGAACTCTCCGCCGCAGGCCGTGCCGCACTCGCAGAGGCGCGGCGCGAGAGCCGTGCGCTGACGCTGCTGAAGGCGACCGACGCGCTCGGCGGGCCCGCGCGGCGCAGCGCGGTGCGGGCACTTGAGGCAGGCAGCGCGGTGGGCGACTTGATCCGGCGCGGCTGGCTGGTGCCACGTGACGATGGTGGCGGTCGGCATCTCGCTGCCGGCCGCCCTGAACTGACCGTGGAACAGGCCGCGGTGATCGATACCGTGGTCGCTGCCGGCACCGGCTTCCACGCCTGGTTGCTCCATGGCGTGACCGGCAGCGGCAAGACCGAAGTCTATCTGCGTCTCGCCGAGCGGGCGCTGGCCGCTGGCGAGCAGGTGCTGATGCTCGTACCCGAAATCGCCCTGACGCCCCAGCTCGAGAATCGGGTGGCGCAGCGCTTTCCGGCAGCCAACGTGGTCAGCCTGCATTCGGGGCTTGCCGAAGGGGCGCGCTCGCGTGGCTTCGTCCAGGCCCTGAGCGGCCATGCGGACATCGTTCTCGGCACCCGGCTGTCGGTGTTTGCGCCCCTTCCCCGCCTTGGCATCATCCTGGTCGACGAGGAGCACGATGCCTCGTACAAGCAGCAGGAGGGCGTCCGCTATTCGGCACGCGATGTCGCCGTGTGGCGGGCGCGCCAGCATGCTGTGCCAGTGCTGCTCGGCTCGGCCACGCCGTCACTGGAGAGCTGGCAGCATGCCGGCAACGGGCGTTACGGCCTGCTGCGCCTGACACATCGTGCGGTGGCGACGACCCTGCCCAAGGTGCGTGCGGTCGACATCCGGCGCATGAAGCTCGACGAGGGTCTCAGTCCGGCGCTGCACGCGGCGATTTCCGAGCGTCTGAAGCGTCGCGAGCAGAGCCTGGTGTTCATCAACCGCCGCGGCTACGCGCCGGTGCTGTCATGTCCGGCCTGTGGCTGGGTAAGCCGCTGCCCGCACTGCTCGGCCAACCTTGTCGTGCATCTCGCCGACCGGCGCCTGCGTTGCCACCACTGTGGCTGCGATGGCGGGATTCCGCATGCCTGCCCGAGCTGCGGCAATCAGGATATCCAGCCCTTCGGTCGCGGCACCCAGCGTATCGAGGCCAGACTGAACGAGCTCTTTCCCGAGGCCCGCGTGCTGCGTGTGGATCGCGATGCCGCGCGCACCCGTGCGCAATGGGAGGCGCTCCTCGACAAGATCGCTGCCGGCGAAGCAGACATTCTTGTCGGCACGCAGATGATGGCGAAGGGGCACGATTTTCCCAAGCTCACCCTGGTGGGCGTCGTTGGGGCAGACTCCTCGCTCCATGCGGCTGACTTCCGTGCGCCAGAGCGGCTCTTCCAGCAGCTGATGCAGGTCGGGGGGCGCGCGGGGCGTGGAAGCCTGCCAGGCGAGGTGCTGATTCAGACCGAGTACCCCGGCCACCTGCTCTATCAGCACCTCGGGCGCCATGATTTCGATGCCTTCGCCAAGATGGCGCTGGATGAGCGCAGGGTCGCCTGCTTTCCGCCATTCACGCACCAGGCCATGCTGCGGGCCGACGCACCGGCACTGTCGGATGCAGTCGAGTTTCTGCAGCACGCCCGTCGTCTGGCGCAGTCGTGTGCGCCCGAGACCCTGCGCCTGTTCGATCCGGTGCCGATGCGCATGTCCAGGCTGGCACGCCGCGAGCGTGCGCAGTTGCTGGTCGAGGCGGACAGCCGTGCAGGTCTGCAGGGCTTTCTGGGCCAGTGGATGACCATGCTCTACGCCCAGCGCACGCCGCGCGAGCTGCGTTGGCAGCTTGATGTGGATCCGCTCGATGTCTGAGCGTGCGCACCCGTTGGCGACAGATGTCAGATTCGCCGCGAGCGGCACCGGGGCGCAGTCCGTTCGCACCGGATGATCCGCGGCCCGCAGTCGCGCAGGGCTAACGCACTTCAGTGCCTGCCGGCCACAACCAGGCTGCGCCGCGCACGCCGGACGAGTCGCCATGACGGGCCGGCCGCAGCCGGGTGAGAATCTGATCGGAGAAGACGTGTTCGGCCCATCGTGCCGGCACATTGGCATACAGTCGCTCGAGCCTCGACAGGCCGCCGCCGAGGACGATCACGTCGGGATCGATGAGGTTGATCACCGTGCCCAGCGCGCGTGCCAGCCGTGCTTCATAGCGCTGCAGTGTGGCCTCGCTGGCCGCATCCCCCGCCGCTGCCGCGTCCGCGATTTCACGGGCGCTCAGTCCGCCGCCATGACGGCGTGCATGATCGGCGGCAAGTCCGGGGCCGGAGAGATAGGTTTCGATGCAGCCGCGCCGGCCGCAATAGCACGGGGGGAGCGGCAGGTCATCGGTGGTGGGCAGCGGCAGCGGGGAGTGCCCCCACTCGCCGGCAATGCCGTTGGCTCCCGCAAGAAGACGGCCGCCCACGACCACCCCGCCACCGACGCCGGTACCGATAATGACGCCGAACACCGTTTCCGCCCCGGCGCCTGCGCCGTCGGTGGCCTCGGAAACGGCAAAGCAGTTGGCGTCATTGGCGAGCCTGACCTCGCGCTCGAGCATGGCCTCGAGATCGCGCCGCAGCGGGCGTCCATTGAGACAGGTCGAGTTGGCGTTACGGATGCAGCCCGTCATCCGCGACAGCGAGCCCGGCGTGCCGACCCCGACACTGGTGCGCTCGCCCAGTCTGGCCTCGGCAAAGCCGACCAGTTCGACCAGGGTTTCGAGCGTGGCGCGGTAATCACCCTGAGGCGTCGGTACGCGCCGGCGCAGCAGTTCGCGCCCGTCGCTGGCAAGGGCAACGATCTCAATCTTCGTGCCTCCAAGGTCGATGCCGAGCCGGATCATGGCTTAGTCGCGGCTCATGCGTTCGATGCCGTCGCGGTACAGTTCCAGTGCCTCGTCGCGGCAGGTGGCACTGATGCCGAGGTCGTGCACCAGCCCGTCGTCCAGTCGGTAGCACCAGCCATGAATGCTGACATCCTGACCGCGCTCCCAGGCCTCGCGCAGCACCGACGTCTGGCTGATGCTGACGACCTGCTGCATCGCATTGAGTTCGCACAGGCGGTCGACCCGGTCTGCGTGGTCTTCGACCGTGTTGAGCAGATTCTCGTGGCGGTCGCGGACATCCTGGACATGACGCAGCCAGTTGTCGGTGAGACCGATGCGGTTGTCGTTGAGCGCGGCCTTGACCCCGCCGCAGCCATAGTGCCCCACGACGAGGATGTGCTTCACCCGCAGCACTGCCACTGCGTAATGGATGACGGACAGTGCATTGAGGTCGGTATGCACCACCACGTTGGCGATGTTGCGGTGAACGAAGACCTCACCCGGAGCAAGGCCGATGATCTGGTTGGCCGGGACGCGGCTGTCCGAACAGCCGATCCAGAGGTATTCGGGCGACTGCTGGTTTACAAGCCGGGCGAAGAACTCTGGGTCCTCGCTGTGCATGCGGTCCGACCAGTCCTTGTTGTTCTTGAAGAGGGGGTCGAGTTGATGGCTCATTCGTTGGTCCTGACGGAAAGTGAGCAATGAAATATGCTCATAATTATGAATTACTTGCTGTCTCCCCGCCACCGGACAGGCTTTCCGCCTTTATCCATTCCTCCGCGGATGATGTTCCCGAATGCCATCTGACGTACCTGGCGCGTGTTCGGGTCATCACCATATGCCGAGGTCGATGAGTTGCTTGCTCGCCGCTTCCGACCAGCCGCGGTTGGCCGCGGGGCTTGCCGGACTGGGATGCAGGATGCGACCGAAGCGCAGGCCGGCAACGTCACCCAGCGCGCCCAGCGCGCGCTGTTCCGCCCACACGCCGATACCGATCACCCACTCCGGCTCCAGGGTGTCGACCAGGCGGCGCAGGTGTGCATCGCAGGCTGACAGCAGCGGACGTTGTTCATGGGCCGGCAGCTTGTCCGGCGTGAGGTTGCGGCCGTCCTCGAAGAAGGCGAGCGGGCAGTAATTGGCGACGAAATGATCGGCGAAGAAGGCATCCGGCGTACCAAAACGGTCGCGAAACAGACCCCACAGCCGTTGCCCGCTGACCTCCGAGCGCTTGCAGGCAAAGCCTTCAACCGGTCGTTTCGGGTTGCTCTGCGCAGGCTGGCCCACCGGGCCTTCGAGCCCGAGCCAGTCGCGTGCGGTGCCGATTTCGCCAAACGGTACGCCGATCTGCGCCATGCCGAAGGGGCCGGGGTTCATGCCGATGAACACCACGCGTTTGCGCCCCTCGCCATAGCGTCTCAGATAGTTGTCGTGAATCTCGCCGGCGTAATCGAGCGGGTTGTAGACATGTGTGACCGGTGCTGCGAAGCGCATACCGTCGACGGTGGCGGAAAGTTCGTGTGCGGCGGCAATCAGGGCGGAGGCGGTCATTGCAGTTCAGAGAATGAGTTTGAGGATGTAGAGCGCAGCCATGCCGGCGCCGATCGTGGCCAGTACGCTGCCGCTGCGCCAGGCGACCAGCGCGGCAATCAGTGCTGCCCAGGGTTTGGGCGCATCGAGTGCGATGCTGACAGCGCCGGCGTCGATGAACAGCGCACTCACGGTGAGGGCGGCGAAGCTGGCCGGCGCGATGTGCCGGCACAGGGCATGGAGCCAGCCCGGCAGCCGATCGCCCGCGAACAGCCCGATCATGGCGTAACGATAGAAAAACGTGACGGCACCAACACAGACCACCAGCGCGATCAGCGCAAGCGTGCTCATCGTGCCCGCTCCAGGCGGCGTGCCGTCCATACCCCTGCGCCGAGCCCCGCAAGGATCGCAAGTACCAGCCCGAGCTTGAACGGCAGTGCGGCGAACAGCAGTACGGCGCCACCGGCTGCAAGCGCCGCGGCCTGACCGGGGCGCTCGCGCAGCAAGAGGGTGAGCAGGGCGATGAAGGTCAGCGGCACCGCAAAATCGAGCTCCCATGCGGGCGGAATCGCTGCGCCGAACACGAGGCCGAAGGCGGTGGACACCTGCCACGCGAACCAGAGCGTGAAGCCCGCACCGAAGAAGTACCAGTGGCGCAGGTCTGGCCCTTCAGCAGGCGGGCGCGCCTGGTAGCGCAGGACCGCGACAGCATAGGCCTCATCGGTCAGCAGATAGGCCAGCAGCATGCGCCAGCGCCTGGGCAGGTGACCGACGTAGGTGGCCATCGATGCGCTGTACAGCAGGTGGCGCAGATTGAGCAGACCCGAGGTCAGCGCCGTGGGCAGCATGCCAGCGCCGGCAGCCAGCATCTGCACGATGACCAGCTGAGCCGCACCCGCAAACACCACTGCAGATGCGAGTTGCGCAAGCCACGCGGGGATGCCTGCCGCCAGGGCAGAGATGCCGTAGAGCATGCCGAAGGGCACGGCACCGAGCAGCAGAGGGGCTTCATCGCGACAGCCCGCAAGGAACTCGCGCAGTGCCGGACGGCTCATCGCCCGCCGGCTCCCGGCGCGTCGAGCGCCACGTTGGCAGGCAGCTGATCCCCGTTCCACGGTGCGACCTTGATCAGCAGCAGCATGCCCGGTATGGCGAGGAAGAAACACAGCCAGAAAAAGCTGTACCAGCCCATCGCTTCCACCAGCCAGCCTGCGGTGGCATTGATGAAGGTGCGTGGCACCGCCATCAGGCTGGTGAACAGGGCGAACTGGGTCGCGGTGTAGGCCGGGTTGGTGGTTCGGGCCATGAAGGCGACGAACGCCGTCGTGCCCAGTCCGGCGCCGACCGCCTCGCCCGCAATCACGGTGGCAAGCACGGCCAGGCGGGCGGCGTTGGATTCGCCGGGTCCGAACCATGCCATCCACACGAAGCCGAGAATGGTGACGAACTGCACCACGCCGAACAGCCACAACGCGCGGTTGATGCCGATCTTCACCATCCAGATGCCGCCGAGGATGCCACCGATCACCATCGGCCACAGGCCGGCGTTCTTGGCGATGATGCCGATCTCGGTCTTGGAGTAGCCCATGTCCAGATAGAAGGGCGTGGCCAGGGCGGTGCACAGCGAGTCGCCGAGCTTGTAGAAGAACAGGAAGGCGAGCACGAGCAGCGCGGACTGCACGCCGTGGCGGCCGAAAAACTCGCGGAATGGCTCGATCACGGCGTCGCGCAGGGTGCGCGGGCTGCCGGCCGCAGCGAAGGGCTCTTTCACCGACAGGGTCATGAACAGGCCGGGCAGCATGAAGGCAGCGGTGATCATGAACACCATGCTCCACGGCAGGTGATCGGCGAGGATCAGCGACAGCGACCCCGGCACCAGCCCCGCAATACGGTAGGCATTGACGTGAATCGCGTTGCCCAGGCCGAGCTCTTCGTCAGGCAGGATCTCGCGGCGGAAGGCGTCGAGCGCAATGTCCTGGGTGGCGGAGAGAAAGGCCAGCGTGGCGGTGAGGGTGATCACCAGCGGCAGGTGATCGACCGGTGACAGCTGACCGAGCCAGGCAATCGAGGCGACGAGGCCCAGCTGCGACACGAACATCCAGCTGCGCCGGCGCCCGAGCCAGGGCAGCAGGCCGAAGCGGTCGAGCAGGGGCGCCCACAGGAATTTCCAGGTGTAGGGAAACTGAATCAGGGCAAAGGCACCGATCGTCTTGAGTGACAGACCTTCGGTCTTGAGCCAGGCCGGAACCAGATTCAGCAGCAGGTAGAGGGGCAACCCCGAGGCAAAGCCGGTGAAGATGCAGATCAGCATCCGGCGGTTGAGCAGGGTGTTCAGCCAGGCGGGGCGGGAAAGGGGCACGGGCGGCTTTGGCTTGGTCGAAGCGGCGATTATCCCAGATCGGCGGCCTCAGGGGCGGCCGCGCATGGAATCAGCGTGTTACCGCGCCCTTGCGGATCAGCTCCTCGATCTCGGCTGCCGGCAGCGGTTTGCTGAAGTAGTAGCCCTGCAGCTCGTCACAGCCCAGCTCGTGCAGGCGCGCGACCTGGATTGCGGTTTCCACGCCTTCGGCGATGACCGACAGGCCCAGATTGTGGGCCAGCGAGACCGCGGCGGCGACGATTGCGGCATCGTTGGCGTCGGTCTCGATGTCGGAAACAAAGGAGCGGTCGATCTTGAGGTGATCGAGCGGGAACAGCTTGAGGTAGGACAGCGATGAGTAACCGGTGCCGAAGTCGTCGATCGCGATCAGTACGCCGAGCTGCTTGAGTCGCGTGAGCAAGGCGGCAGCCTCGTCCGGTTTCTCCATGATCGAACTCTCGGTGATCTCAAGTTCGAGCAAGTCCGGGCGCAGTTCGCTGCGCGCAAGCGCATCGGCCACGCGGGCGGTGAGTTCGCCTGCACGCAGCTGTCTTGCGGACAGGTTGACCGACATGCGCAAGGGCGGCAAGCCGGCCGCCTGCCACTGCCGGGCCTGAGCGCAGGCGGTATCCAGCACCCAGTCGCCCAGTTCCACGATGAGGCCCGTTTCTTCCGCGATCGGAATGAAACGGACCGGCGGGATCAGCCCGTCGACCGGGTGGCGCCAGCGCAGCAGGGCTTCGACGCCCTTCAGTGTGCCCTTGGCCGCGCAGTACTGGGGCTGGTACCAGAGTTCGAACTGTTGATGCTGGAGGGCCTGGCGCAGCTTGCGCTCAAGTTCGATGCGCTCCATTGCGCTGCGGTTGAGTTCCTCGGCGTAGAACTGGAAATTTGCACGGCCGAGCGACTTGGCGTGATACATCGCGGTATCGGCGTTGCGCATCAGCGTCGAGGTGGTGTCGCCGTCGCCGGGGAAAAGGCTGATCCCGATCGAAGGTGTGGTGTGCAGCAGGCTCTCACCGACGGTGTAGGGCAGGGAAAGGCGGTCGAGGATCTTGGCGGCGGCATGTGCGGCGTTGTTCTGGTCGTGGATGCCCTGCAGGATCACCACGAACTCGTCGCCGCCGAGGCGGGCGACGATGTCGCTTTCACGCACGGTCTCGCGCAGACGTTCGGCAACCTGCACCAGGAGCGCATCGCCGACATGATGGCCGAGCGAATCGTTGATGGTCTTGAAGCGGTCCAGATCGAGAAACAGCACTGCGAGCGGTTGCGCGTTGCGGACTGCGGTCGCGATCGCCTGCTGCAGGCGCACACCGAGCGAGAAGCGGTTGTCCAGCCCGGTCAGGGTGTCGTGATGGGCGAGGTGCTTGATTGCCGCTTCGGCGCGCTTGCGCTCGGTGATGTCGGAGAAGATCGCGATGTAATGAGTGGGTGGCGCGCCGGCCGTCTCGCGCACCACGCTGATGCTCAGCCAGCGTGAATAGGCCTCGCCATTGGCACGGATACCGGTGGTTTCGCCCGCCCAGAAGCCGCTGCCTGCCGTCGCTTCCCACGGTGTGTCGTGCGCGGATTCCGTTTCCGCCTGATCGGGCACGAAGACCTCGCCGACGACGCGGCTGCCGGAAAAGCCGGAGATCACCTCATGCGCCGGATTGACCGACAGCACGCGGTGCTCGCCGTCGGTGATCACGATGGCTTCCGGGCTGTGCTCGAACACCTTGTCTGCGAGCTGCAGGCGCTCCTCGGTTCGACGGCGCTCGGTAATGTCGGTGTAGATGGTGACGAAGCCGCCGTTGCCGACAGGCCGGCCCTGAATGTCGAGCACCATCCCGCCCGGACGGAGGCGCTCGAAGTGATGGGGCTCGCCACGTCGCGCACGCTCGAGCAGTTCGCGGGTAATCAGCTCCGGATCGCCCGGTCCGTACTCGCCGCGCTCGGCGTTGAACCGCAGCAGCGATTCGAGGCTGGGGAGCCCCGCCGCAAAGAGACTGTCGGGGAAGTCGAGCAGACGCCGGAGCTGATCGTTGCAGGCAACGACCTGCAGGTCTTCGTCGATCAGCGAGACGGCGCTCGGAATGTTGTCGATGATGGTGCGAAGAGTCTCGTTGTTGCGCGCCAGCTCCTCTTCGATGCGCTTGCGGTCGGTGATGTCGGTATAGGTGGTGATGAAGCCCGCCACCTTGCCATCAAGCCACAGCGGCTCGCCGATCACGAGATGCGAGCGTCCGCTGGGTTTGGTGCGCTCGATGCAATGCGGCTTGAATTCCTCGGCCAGCGCGCGGCGTTCGCGCACCTTCTCGAACGGGTCGCCCGGACCGTAGTCGCCGCGCTGTGCGGCCACCATGATCAGCTCGTCGAAGCTGACGTTCCTGACCACGACTTCGGGAGGAAGCTCGAGTATCTCGACGAAAAGTGCGTTCCAGTACTGTAGCCGCAGGTGCTCGTCGAACACGCTGATACCTTGCGGAAGATGGTTGACGATGGCGGTGAGATAGGCGGTCTGGCGGTGCAGCTCCAGTGCAGTGTTCTGCTGTGCGGTGATGTCCTGAACCGTGCCGATCGCGCGCAGCGGTCTGCCGTTCGCGTCGAGTTCGATGCGCAACTCGTTGTGGAAGTAGTGCACGGTGCCATCGGGGTGAATCACCCGGTAGGAGAAGGCACCGCCCTCGCCCGAAGCGTAGGCGGCCTTGAGCGTTGAGGCCAGCCGTTCGCGATCGGCAGGATGAACGCGACGCATGAAACCCGCGTAGCTTGCCGGCTCGTCGTCCGGGATGCCGATCAGCTCGCGTGTCTGCCGCGACCACCACAGATGGTCCTGCTTCAGGTGGCGCTCCCAGCGTCCCAGCTGTGCCATCGACATGGCGCCTTCGAGTTCGTCGTGCAGCGCTTCCGCCGCCTCGCGGCGCCTGGATTCGGCCACGAGTGCCGTGTCGCATCTGCGGTATGCCTGCTGCCAGAAGCGCCTGACGGCAAGCGCAGCTGCCAGCAGCACGGCAGCCATCACGATCGCGGCGACGAGCGCGCGCGCGCGCAGGCCACTGAGCATTGTCGAGCGATCGATCTGGCTCAGAACGACCCAGTCGGTGCCTGTGATCCGGCTCGCTGCGGCCTGAACCGGGGCGCCACCGGCTTCGAGCGTGCCGCTGTGTGCCGTGGCCGATGCCAGGGTGGCCCGCAGCAGGGGCTGGTCTGCGGGAATTGGCGCCTGCAGTGTGTGGGTACGCAGGTTCGGCTCAAGCGGGATGAACTGGGTTCCTGCATCCATCAGCAACAGGTTGCGTTTCCCCGGGCGGGCTCCGAGCCGTCGTTCGAGCATTGGAAACACATGGCGCTCGGGCCGGATGCGCAGCACGATCGAGTGCACCGTCCACTCTTCGTCGGGCTTTGCCACCGGGACGACGAGGTCGATGTAGCTTTCGCCGTTGCCGTCGTACTGCAGCTGACTGAGCGCCGGCACGCTGTTTCCGAGGGTCTGCGCAATCAGCCTGCGTGATTCCGCTGAAACCGCAAATGGCTGGCCCGTCGCAAACAGCGGATGTGCCCCGGCGTCGAGCACCAGGGCGCCAGCGTAGTCGAATACCTCGACATAGCCTCGGAGCCAGTAGCGGATGTCGGGATTCGACAGGTTCCCGGTCCTTCGAATCTCGTCATCCAGCCGTGACAGCGCGAGGCCGTTCCTGCGCAGCACGTCGCCGTCGCCGATGCGTTCGGCGCGCCAGCGCACGATGTCGTCGCTCAGCAGCCGCGCTGTCATCTGCAGCTCGGCGTTGGCGTCGCGCTCCAGCCCGTCCGCCTGATGGGCGTAGAAGGCCCAGAACACGATCGCGAACACTGCGATGAGTGCGCTGACGGCTACGAACAGCGGACGCGGCAACTCGTGGCGTGGCGGCGGGGATGAGCTCTGGCGATTGAAAATGACGCAGGTTCCGATTCTGGTTGTGCACCATGATGCAGTCGTTCCGGGGCGGAACGAGCCGAGATTCTGACAGCCGCCCTCTATGCAAACAACCTTGCAGTGCAGCGGGGAAAGTCCCGAATAATTCCACGTTTACACAATTCGATACGTTCCTTGCACTTCCCTCCAAGTCCGACAACAATGCGGCCACAACATGAGTCCAGACCAAAGGAGGAGGCCGGCATGTCGCAAACCGTGATCGTGTCATTCGGCGAAGACCGCGAGTACGAGTTTCTCGTGCACGACGCGGACGTGGCCGGGATGGAAAGGGAGCAGGCCCGTAGCTGGTTGGCGAAGGAGTTCGAGGATCTCGAATGCACCCCGTCCAACCCCATGGGCAAGATCCTGGTGCTGGACATGATCCTCAACGTTGCAAAGTACGGCGGCGAGCATCGTTTCGAACAAGGTGGGGACTGGGCGAAGAAGTTCGCTGCCGTCACTGCGGTCGTGCTCGCACGACCGGTCATGAAAGTGGATGTGAGCAACTTCACTGTCGGCTGAAAGCGGCTTGGCACCGCATGGTGCGCCGCAAAAGAACACGGGTTTACGGGTAGGAGACAACTGCGCTTGAACGGCTGGCAAACAGGCCGGAAAGCGCTAGAAACCGCTCTGGCAAACATTTGCCGGAGCGGTTTTTTTTCGTCCGAATCCGTGAGTTGTGACACTAGGTAGTTTCCCTAGAGCCATTGCAATCATTGAGATTCACTCTAATACTAAGGGTGCAGACGGGAAATATTGCTGCAATGCATAAGTCATTTTTGGTGCATCTGGATGCCCCGTTATGGTGCCTCGTCCATCTGCTTGGTGCGCAATGCTTCGCCAAGAAATATTGCGTGTCGGCAAACCCTGTGTAATCTCTGGAGATGTCGTATGAAAGTAGTCAAGACTACCCTCGCACTTGTCGCCGCAACTGCTGCACTAAGTGTGAGCACTCAGGCAAGTGCCGGCTCGACGCTGGATGCCGTGATGAAGAAGGGTTTCGTACAGTGTGGTGTCAGCGATGGCCTGCCCGGCTTCTCCTACACCGATGAAAAGGGTCAGTTCAAAGGGATCGACGTTGATGTCTGCCGTGCGGTCGCCGCTGCCGTTTTCGGCGATGCAAAGAAGGTCAAGTTCACGCCGCTGACCGCAAAGGAGCGCTTCACCGCCCTGCAGTCGGGTGAAGTCGATGTGCTGTCGCGCAACACCACCTGGACCAGCTCGCGTGACTCGGCGATGGGCCTGAACTTTGCCGGCGTGACCTATTACGACGGCCAGGGCTTTCTGGTCAGCAAGAAGCTTGGCGTGAAGAGTGCCAAGGAGCTCGACGGTGCGGCCGTGTGTATTCAGGCTGGTACCACCACCGAACTCAACCTGTCGGACTACTTCCGCACGACCGGCATGAAGTACACCCCGATCAGCTACGACAAGTCTGATGAGACGGTGAAGGCGCTTGAGGCCGGCCGTTGCGACGTGCTGACCTCCGACCAGTCCCAGCTTTACGCGCAGCGCATCAAGCTCGCCAACCCGGAAGGCTACGTCGTGCTGCCGGAAGTGATCTCGAAAGAGCCGCTCGGCCCGGTCGTGCGTCAGGGTGACGAGGAATGGTTCGACATCGTGCGCTGGACCCTGTTCGCGATGATCAACGCCGAAGAAGCCGGTCTGACCGCGAAAAACGTGGAGCAGGAAGCAAAAGCCTCCAAGAACCCGGACGTGCGCCGTCTGCTGGGTGCAGAGGGTGAACTGGGCAAGGACCTCAAGCTGCCCAAGGACTGGGTCGTTCAGGTTGTCAAGCAGGTCGGCAACTATGGTGAAGTCTTTGACCGCAACGTTGGCGCAGGCAGCGAACTGAAGATCGCACGCGGCATCAACGCACTGTGGAACAAGGGCGGGCTGCAGTACGCACCGCCGGTACGCTAAGCCGGATGGCCACCGTCGCAAGACGGTGGCCATACTCTTGTTTACAAGGACGTTTCCATGCAAAGTGATGCGCCCAAGGCTGCCGCTCCGCGGGGATCGCTACTGACCGATCCCAAGGCCCGTGCCTGGACCTTTCAGATCCTCTCCATCCTCGTCGTCGTCGGCGTAGGCTGGTACCTGTTTCACAATACTCAGCAGAACCTTGCCAATCGCGGCATCACCTCCGGCTTTGCCTTCCTCGACAATTCGGCCGGCTTCGGCATTCTGCAGTCGCTGATCGACTATACCGAGCGCGACAGCTACGGCCGGGTGTTCGTCATCGGCCTGCTCAACACCCTGCTGGTGTCGGTGCTGGGCATTTTCTTCGCTACGGTGCTCGGCTTTCTGCTCGGTGTGGCGCGCCTGTCGCCCAACTGGCTGATCAACAAGCTGGCCACCGTCTATATCGAGATTTTCCGCAATATTCCGCCGCTGCTGCAGATCTTCTTCTGGTACTTCGCAGTGCTGCGGGCCATGCCCTCGCCACGGCAGAGTTACAGCTTTGGCGAAGCGGTGTTCGTGAACATTCGTGGTGTGTACTTGCCGGCGCCCGAGGCCGCGGGCGGACTCATGCCCTTCCTGATCAGTCTGGTCATCGTGATCGCAGCCTGGATCGGGCTTGCGCGCTGGTCGCGCCGTCGTCAGGAAGACACCGGGCAACGTTTCCCCGTGCTGTGGGTTTCCCTTGCCTTGCTGGTGATCGTCCCGGGCATGGCTGCAATGCTGTTCGGCAAGCCCTTCCACTGGTCGTTTCCCGAGCTGACGGGCTTCAACTTTGTCGGCGGTTGGGCGGTGATTCCGGAACTGGTCGCGATCACCTTTGCGCTCAGTATCTATACCGCCGCCTTCATTGCCGAGAACGTGCGTTCCGGCATCCTCGCCGTCAGCCATGGCCAGACTGAAGCGGCGCGTTCGCTCGGTCTGCGTTCAGGGCTCATCCTGCGCCTGGTTGTCATCCCGCAGGCCATGCGGGTGATCATTCCGCCGCTGACCAGCCAGTACCTGAACCTGGTGAAGAACTCCTCGCTTGCTGCCGCTATCGGTTACCCCGATCTGGTGTCGCTGTTCGCGGGCACGGTGCTGAACCAGACCGGACAGGCGATCGAGACGATTGCCATCACGATGTCGGTGTATCTCGCCATCAGTCTCAGCATCTCGATGCTGATGAACTGGTACAACAAGCGCATCGCCCTGGTCGAACGCTAGAGAGTCGAGCTCATGACTACACATACTTTCAAACCGAGTCTTCCGCCGCCGAACATGTCGGTCGGCGCCATGGGCTGGATCCGGGCGAACCTGTTTCCGAACTGGTTCAACTCCCTGCTCACCCTGTTCGCGCTCTACATCGTGTGGATCACCATCCCACCCATCCTCAACTGGGCGTTTTTCAGTGCCGACTGGATTGGTGACAACCGAGAAAGCTGCACCAGCGGCGGTGCGTGCTGGGTGTTCATCAAGGTGCGCATGGCGCAGTTCTTCTATGGCTTCTACCCGGAGGAACTGCGCTGGCGGGTGGACCTGACGGTGCTGCTGGCCATCTTTGGCGCTGCGCCGCTGTTCATCAAGGCCATGCCGCGGAAGCTGCGTTACGGTGCGGTTTTCCTGCTGGCCTACCCGGTGCTCGCCTACTGGCTGCTCCATGGTGGTTTCATGGGGATGACGCTGGTGGAGACCAGCAAGTGGGGCGGCCTGATGCTGACCCTGGTGATTGCGGTCGTCGGTATCGCGGGCGCCATGCCACTGGGCATCCTGCTGGCACTCGGACGGCGCTCGGACATGCCGGTGGTCAGGGTGATCTGCGTCACCTTCATCGAGTTCTGGCGCGGCGTGCCGCTGATCACCGTGCTGTTCATGTCCTCGGTGATGCTGCCGCTGTTCCTGCCTGAAGAGGTGAACATCGACAAGCTGCTGCGGGCGCTGATCGCGGTCACGCTGTTCGAGGCCGCTTATGTGGCCGAGGTGGTGCGTGGTGGCATGCAGGCGATCCCGAAGGGACAGTACGAGGCCGCCGGAGCGATGGGCCTTGGCTACTGGCGCATAATGGGCCTGGTCATTCTGCCGCAGGCTTTGAAGCTGGTGATCCCTGGCATCGTGAACACCTTCATCGCGCTGTTCAAGGACACCAGCCTGGTGATCATCATCGGCTTGTTCGATCTCTTCAACAGCATCCACCAGGCCACGGTCGACCCCGCGTGGCTCGGCTTCGCGACAGAAGGCTATGTATTTGCGGCCCTCATGTTCTGGATTTTCTGTTTCGGTATGTCCCGCTATTCGATGCACCTCGAGCGCAAGCTCGACACGGGCCACAAGCGTTAGGAGTTTAGGTAATGAGTGAAGCCAAGATCAAGCATGCGCTCGGTGACAAGGAAATGATCCGTATCGAAGGCATGCACAAGTGGTACGGCGAGTTCCACGTGCTCAAGGACATCAACCTGAGCGTACGGCAGGGCGAACGTATCGTGCTGTGCGGCCCGTCCGGTTCGGGCAAGTCGACGACCATCCGCTGCATCAATCGCCTTGAAGAGCATCAGCAGGGCAAGATCATCGTTGATGACGTCGAACTCACTTCCGACCTCAAGCACGTCGAGGCCATCCGCCGCGAAGTCGGCATGGTGTTCCAGCACTTCAACCTTTTCCCGCATCTCACCGTGCTGGAGAACTGCACGCTGGCGCCGTTGTGGGTGCGCAAGATTCCAAAGCGTGAGGCGGAGGAGATCGCGATGGAGTACCTCAACCGGGTGAAGATTCCCGAGCAGGCGAACAAGTACCCGGGCCAGCTTTCGGGCGGTCAGCAGCAACGGGTGGCGATTGCGCGTGCGCTGTGCATGAAACCCAAGATCATGCTGTTCGACGAACCGACTTCGGCGCTCGACCCGGAGATGGTCAAGGAAGTGCTCGACACCATGATCGGACTGGCTGAAGACGGCATGACGATGCTGTGCGTCACCCACGAAATGGGCTTTGCCCGCACCGTGGCCGACCGCGTGATCTTCATGGACAAGGGCGAGATCGTGGAGGAAGCCGAGCCCGAGATCTTCTTCTCCAATCCGAAGTCCGAGCGTACCAAGCTCTTCCTGGGCCAGATCCTGAACCACTGATCTCCGTGGACGAAGAAACGCCCCGCCATTGCACCGGCGGGGCGTTTTGCATTTCAGCAGCCGGATCCGTCGATCAGTCGCGCCCGAGGCGGTACACCGCCATGCTGCCGAGGAAGTTCGGTTCGTCCACCACCACCTTGCCATCGTCGAAGGCCAGGCGTTCGCGCACGGCGATGCCGTTCATTTCGCACAGGGCGTCGAAATCGGCGATGGTGAAGAAGCGCACGTTGGGCGTGTTGAACCACTGGTGCGGCAGGCTCTCGGACACCGGCATGCGGCCGTTGATGATGCTCTGGCGGTGACGCCAGTAGCCGAAGTTGGGAAAGCTCACCACGGCCTCGTGACCGACGCGCAGCATCTCGGCGAGGATGCCCTGGGTGTTGTGCATCGCCTGCAGCGACAGGCTCATGATCACGTGGTCGAAGAAGCCGTCCTCGAAATCGCTCAGGCCCTTGTCCATGTTGGCCTGGATCACGTTGACGCCGTTCTTCACGCAGGCCAGCAGCTTGTCGGGGTCGTTCTCCACGCCGTAGCCCTGCACCTGACGGACGTCGATCAGGTGCTTGAGCAGGCTGCCGTCGCCGCAGCCGAGGTCGAGTACTTTTTCGCCCGGCTCGATCCACTGGGCGATGACTTCATAGTCATAACGGTAGGCAGCCATGCTTACACCTTGATGCGGTCGAACCAGGCGGAAAGCACCGCGTGGTATTGGGGTTCATCAAGCAGGAAGGAGTCGTGACCCGCTGCGCAGTCGATCTCGGCGTAGCTGACGTTGCGCCGGTTGTGCAGCAGGGCGTAGACGATCTCCCTCGATCGCGAGGGCGAGAAGCGCCAGTCGGTGGTGAAGGACACGACCAGGAAGTCGGCTTCGGCGCTGGCCAGGGCGGCAGGCAGATTGCCCGCGTGGGCGAAGGCGGGGTCGTAGTAATCCAGTGCCTTCGTGGTCAGCAGATAGGTGTTGGCGTCGAAGAAGCCGGCAAACTTGTCGCCCTGATAGCGCAGGTAGGACTCGATCTCGAACTCGACGTCGTAACTGTAGACCGCCTTGCCGTGACGCAGGCTGCGACCGAATTTCTCTCCCATTGCGTCATCGGAGAGATAGGTGATGTGGCCGATCATGCGCGCGAGCTTGAGCCCGCGTACCGGCACCACGCCGTGATCGTAGAAGTTGCCGCCGTGAAAGTCGGGATCGGTGAGAATGGCCTGGCGCGCCACCTCATTGAAAGCGATGTTCTGCGCCGTGAGCTTGGGGGCCGATGCAATCACGGCGGCGTGGGCGACACGGTCGGGATACTGCAGCGTCCACGACAGCGCCTGCATGCCGCCCAGGCTGCCGCCCACGACCGCGGCAAAGCGCTTGATGCCGAGCCGGTCTGCGAGGCGGGCCTGGGTGTCGACCCAGTCTTCCACGGTGACGAACGGAAAGGCCGCGCCCCAGGGCTTGCCAGTGGCCGGGTTGATCGAGCTCGGTCCGCTCGAACCGAAGCAGCTGCCGAGGTTATTGACGCCGATGACGAAGAACTTGCGCGTGTCGAGCGGCTTGCCCGGCCCGACCAGGTTGTCCCACCAGCCCAGGCTGTCGGGGTCGTCCGCGTAGCGCCCGGCGACGTGGTGCGAGCCTGACAGCGCGTGACAGACGAGCACGGCATTCGACGCGTCGGCGTTGAGCGTGCCGTAGGTTTCGTATACCAGGTCGTAGCTCGGCAGCGAGCCGCCGCTGCGAAGCGGCAGGGGCGTTGCAAAGTGGGCCGTCTGCGGCGCCACGATGCCGACGGATTGCGGTTGGATCATGGTCGGTGTCTGCGAAAAACAAAAAAACCCAGCCGGCTGAAAAACGCGGACTGGGTTGCCCTCGCTTTAGCCGTATTTATTAAGCGCCCGCAAGCTATGGATCAAATCGGCGCTAAGTGTTGCGAAATTAGCGCGCGTGCCTGCAAATGTCAAACCGGGTGCTTTCCAGATGAAGCGATGGTGCAGTGATTGCAGGCTGGGGCAGCGTGACGGGCTGTCGAGAGCGCCGGGTGAATGGGGCTCAGAGGGGAAACAAGGTGATGCATGTTTGAGCCCGGGTTTATCGGGCGAGTTTGCATCGCCGCCCCGATGAGCCCCATTCACCCGGGAAGCCGAAGGCCGCGAACGTCTGCCCGGCATGTTGCCCCAGTCCGCAAGCACGGTGGAGGCACCGCAATCGCAACGAGTCCCTTGTGGCCTGCGTGGTAAAATCGCAGGCCTTGAACCCGCCACCTCATCCCGCATGATCAGCATCATTCTCAACGGTCAGCCCGAAACCCTGGACGACGGTCTCACGGTACTTGCCCTGCTCGAGCGGCGGGGGCTCGTTGGCAAACGTCTCGCGGTCGAGCGCAACGGCGACATTGTGCCGCGCGCCCGCCATGGCGAAACCGCGCTCGCCGAAGGCGACCGCCTCGAGATTGTGGTCGCGGTCGGGGGCGGCTGAACCTTCGTGGTCCCGTTCGTGTTGTCTGCAGTCAGCGCGCAACGCGGCCTTTTTGATCTTCCTCTACAGGTCCCAACATGATCCACGATCCCCTGGTGATTGCCGGCAAGAGCTATGGCTCCCGTCTGCTGGTCGGTACAGGCAAGTACAAGGATTTCGCCGAAACGCGCGAAGCCATTGATGCCAGTGGTACGAACATCGTCACCGTGGCGATCCGGCGCACCAATATTGGCCAGAATGCGGACGAGCCCAACCTGCTCGACGCCCTGCCGCCCGACCAGTTCACCATTCTGCCCAACACCGCCGGCTGCTATACCGCCGAAGATGCGGTGCGCACCCTGCGTCTCGGTCGCGAACTGCTCGACGGCCACGCCCTGGTCAAGCTCGAAGTGCTCGGCGATCCGAAGTCGCTGTTCCCGAACATGCCGGAAACGCTCAAGGCCGCCGAAACCCTGGTCAAGGATGGCTTCGACGTCATGGTGTACTGCGCCGACGATCCGATTCAGGCCAAGATGCTGGAAGAAATCGGCTGCGTCGCCATCATGCCGCTCGCCTCCCTGATCGGTTCCGGCATGGGCATCCTCAACCCCTGGAACCTGCGCCTGATCATCGACAACGCCCGCGTGCCGGTGATCGTCGATGCCGGTGTGGGCACTGCGTCCGACGCCGCAATCGCGATGGAGCTCGGCTGCGACGGCGTGCTGATGAACACCGCCATCGCCGCGGCCAGCCAGCCGGTGCTGATGGCCAGCGCCATGAAGAAGGCCGTCGAGGCCGGTCGCGAGGCCTTCCGTGCAGGACGCATGCCGCGCAAGTTCTATTCGGCCGATCCGAGCTCGCCGACCACGGGGCTGATCGGTTCATGAGCGATACACCGGAACGGGTCGAGATCATCGGCCAGGACAGCCCCGAACACCGCTTTTCCAGCCGCAGCATCCGCAGCTTCGTGCTGCGCCAGGGTCGGATGTCGGGTGCTCAGCAGCGCTTCATGGACGACATGCTGCCCAGGATCGGCGTGCCTTATCAGACTGCGCCGATCGATCTCGATGTGGTTTTCGGGCGCAAGTCACCCAAGATCCTCGAGATCGGCTTCGGCATGGGCGAGACCACGGCGAAGATCGCCGCAGCGGCGCCCGGGACGGACTTCCTTGGCATCGAGGTGCATACGCCGGGCGTCGGCGCGCTGTGCAAACTGGTGTCCGAGCAGGCGCTCGGCAATGTCCGTATCATGCAGCACGATGCGGTCGAGGTTCTGCGCGACATGATCCCGGACGGCACGCTGGCGGGCGTCCATGTGTTCTTCCCCGATCCGTGGCGCAAGGCGCGGCATCACAAGCGTCGCATCATCCAGCCCGATTTCGTCGTGCTTGTGGCCTCCAAGCTCGCACCCGGTGGCTATCTGCACTGCGCCACCGACTGGGAGAACTACGCGCACTGGATGCTGGAAGTGATTGCCGCCGAGCCTGCGCTCGAAAACACGGCAGACGGCTTCGCGCCGCGACCGGACTACCGTCCGCTGACGAAATTCGAGAACCGTGGTCTGAGGCTGGGGCACGGGGTGTGGGATCTGGTGTTTCGTCGACGCGGCTGATGGCCGACAACAAATAGAGAGGCAAGGTCGTGATCGGTGGCATGTTCAGGTTTCTGGGGCGGGTGTTGAGAACGCTGTGGCGTTCGCTGGACCTGCTGCGTCGCACGGTCTTCAACCTCTTGCTGCTGGTGCTGCTCGGGGCGCTGCTGATGACCTTCTTCCACCCCGAACCGCAGGTGCCGGACGGCGCGGCGCTCGTGCTACGGCCGTCCGGCGCGCTGGTGGAGCAGACCACCTTTGAGGAGCCACTGGCCTTGCTCAGCATGCGGGGTGAGGATGGCGGGCAGACCGTGCTGCACGATCTGCTCGAAGTCGTTCGCGCCGCCCGTGATGACAGCCGGATTTCAGCCCTGGTGCTCGAGACCGACGATCTCGAAGCGGCCAGCCTGTCCAAGCTGGCCGAGCTGCGTGCAGCCATTGCCGACTTCAAGGCCACCGGGCGCCCGGTGCTCGCGCGCGGCGACCGCTTCACTCAGGGCCAGTACTATCTGGCGTCGATTGCCGACGAGGTGCAGCTCGCGCCCGACGGCTTCGTGCTGCTGCGTGGCCTGTCGCGCTATTCGACCTATTTTCGCGGTGCGCTCGATGCACTCGGGGTCAAGGTCCATGTGTTCCGCGTGGGCGAGTACAAGTCCTTCTCCGAGCCCTTCACCCGCAGTGACATGTCCGACGAGGACCGCAGCGCAACCCGCGATCTGCTCGACGGCCTGTGGGCGCACTTCCGCACCGATGTGGCCGCTGCGCGCAAGCTCACGCCCGAGGCGCTTGATGGCTACATCGTCGGCTACCGCGATGCGCTCGCTGCAACCGCCGGCGACACTGCCGAAGCCGCACGTCGCGCAGGCCTGATCGACCGCTTTTCGACCCCCGACGAGTGGCGGGCCCAGCTTGCCGAGCGCTTTGGCACCGATGCTTCGGGCAAGGACTTCCATCAGATCGATGCCGGCGCCTATCTCGCCGTCGTGCGCGGCGCGGAGAAGTCGTCTGCCGACAAGGTCGCCGTGCTGGTTGCGCAGGGCGCAATCGCGGACGGCGAGCAACCGCCCGGCGTGGTCGGCGGCGATACCTTCGCCCGCATGATCCGCGAAGCACGCGAAGACGATGCGATCAAGGCGCTCGTGGTGCGTATCGACAGTCCCGGCGGCAGCGCCTGGGCCTCCGAGCAGATCCGGCGCGAACTCGAACTGACGCGCAAGGCGGGCAAGCCGGTCATCGCCTCCATGAGCTCCGTGGCCGCATCCGGTGGTTACTGGATCGCGGCCGGCGCCGACGAGATCTGGGCGGCCCCGGGCACCGTCACCGGCTCGATCGGTGTGTTTGCGATGTTCCCTGAATTTGCCGAACCGCTGCGCCGGCTCGGGATCACGGTCGACGGCGTGGCCACCGCGCCCCTTGCCGGCGCACTCGACCCGCGCCGGCCGCTCGATCCGGTGGCTGCCGAAGCCATGCAACTCGGTATCGAGCATGGCTACCGGCGCTTTCTGCAAGTCGTTGGCGCTGCGCGCAACATGAAGGAAGACGAGGTCAATCAGGTTGCGCGTGGCAGGGTGTGGACCGGTCAGGCCGCGTTCGAGCTTGGTCTGGTGGATCAGCTCGGCGGTATCGAGGCGGCGATCGCAGCGGCTGCGCAGCGTGCTGGCCTCGAGGGCCACTCGCTGGTGTGGCCGTCGGTTGGGCTGACGCCTGCGCAGATGGTGATGCAGCGCTTCCTGAGTTTCAGCGGTCTCGCGGGGTCTGGCAGTCCGGCGAGCAGCGGGCCGGTGGCGCAGATGCTGAATCGTCTGCAGGTCGAGACCCGAGACCTGCTGCGCTGGAACGATCCGCAACACGTTTATGCCCATTGCCTGTGCGAAGCGCCCTGACCCGTTTCTGATGAATTTCGAAGGTGCAGTGTCCGGATTGACCGAGTGATTCGGCGTGGTACTTTCGTTGCCTGTAAGATAAGCAGTTGCTGATATAAATCTGGAATCAGACCTCGGCGCCCGATGAGCCCGGCCCCAGCGCTTTCGGCCGGACGTGGCGGTGAGGTCTGTTCCACGACCGGACCCCCATCCATGCGCCGTCGCTTGCTTCCGCTCGTCATCATTCTCGCCGCCGTCGGCGTCTTTGTTCTTCTCAAATCAACGCGTCCTGCACCCCCTGCCGTCGAGGTCCGCGAGCGCGTGTGGCGGATCGAGGCCAGCGCCAGCGAGCCGGTCGAGGCCAGGCCCACGCTGGTGCTCTACGGCCGGATCGAGGCACCTGACCGTATCAGGGCTGCGGCGCCGGTGTCAGGACGCCTGCTTGAGGTGCTGGTGCGCGATGGCGACCGCGTGGCGGCCGGCACCGTGCTGGCGCGACTCGACCCGCGTGACCTGCAGCCGCGGGTGGCACAGGCGCGCGGCGATGTCGATCGCGAACGCATCCGTCACCGCGGCGATCTCGCCGCCATCGAGCAGGAAAAGGCCTTGCTTGCACTTGCCGAGGCCAAGCAGGCGCGCTTCGAGAAGCTCAAGAACGCCCGCCTTGGCGCCGAAAGCGCGTATGACCAGACCCGCGAGGAGGTGGCGCGCGTGCGCCTGTCGCTGACCCAGCGCCAGCAGGCGATCGCCGAACACCCGGCGCGGCTGTCGCAGCTGCAGGCAAAACTGGCCGAGGCCGAGCGCGACGCGCGCCGGGGCGAGATCGTAGCGCCCTTTGCCGCGCGCATCGGCAAGGTCGAAGTCGCTGCCGGCGATCAGGTGCAGCCGGGGCAGGCACTGCTCAGCCTGTATGCGTCGGACGCGCTCTTCCTTCGCGCACGCGTGCCTGCGATCTACGCCGAGGAGTTGCGCATGGCGCTGGCGCGTGGCGAGCAGTTGCAGGCCACGGCCGACTTTGGTGCCACCACCATCCGTGCCCGCCTCCAGCGCATCAGCGGCGAAGCCGACGCGCGTGGTGTGGATGTGTTGTTGCGCATCGAGGATGGCGCCAACCTGCCGGTCGGTGCCTTCGTCAACGCGGTACTCGAGCGTCCGCCGGTCGCGGACGTACTGGTCCTGCCCTTTGCCGCGCTGCATGGCGGTGACCGCATCTATGCGGTGCGCGACGGGCGCCTTGCAAGCCTGAAGGTGACGCGCGTCGGCGAGCGCCGTGAAGGCGATGACGTGCAACTGCTGGTGCGCGTGCCCGATGCGCGCGCGGGCGAACCGGTGATGCGCACGCACTTGCCCAATGCCATCGATGGCCTTGCGGTCGAGGTGGCTGCACCATGAAGCAGAAGGGGGTGCTCGCAACGCTGGTGCGTCACAAGGTGGCCGCCAACGTCCTGATGCTGCTCGCCTTCATCATCGGTGTGATCGGCGTCACCCGGATGAACGTGCAGTTCTTTCCCACGTTCGAACTCGACATCATCTCGGTGCGCGTGGTGTGGAGCGGCGCCTCGTCCGAAGACGTCGAGATCGGCATCACCACGCCGCTGGAGGAGCGCCTGAAGACCATCGACGGTCTCAAGAAGATGACGTCGACCTCGGCGCAGGGCGTCTCCAGCATTACGCTCGAATTGCATGAGGGAACCGAGCCCCTGCAGGCGCTCGATCAGGTCCGGCAGCGGGTGGACGAGTTCCGCAACCTGCCGCGCGACGCCGAGACGCCGCAGGTCAGCCGGGTCTCGCGTTACGACCAGATTGCCCGCTTGCTGATTCGCGGCAGCAGCGTCGAGGAGCTGCGACCCTGGGTGCGACGCTTCGAGAGCGAGCTGCTCGCGGGTGGCATCGACCGGGTGACGATCACCGGTCTGCCCGAAGAGCGCATCGCCATCGAACTGCCGTCCGCAGCCCTGCAAACGCTGGGACTGTCCCTGGTCGATGTCGGCGATCGGGTTGCACAGATTTCCCGCGATGTGCCGGCCGGTGTGGCGGGTGAGCAGGATGGCGCGCGCGAGATCCGTGGCCTTGAGCAACGTCGCGATGCGCTGGCTTTCGACAATCTGGCGGTCGTCAGCGATGGCGGGGGACGCATCACGCTTGGCGAACTTGCCACCATCACGCGTGAGCCGCGCCCGGGCTCGCTGGCGCTGAGCGAGGGCGGCGATGTGGTGGTCGAGATGCTGCTGCAGCGGGCCGAGAGCGGGCATTCCCTGAAGGCAGCGGAAGCCTTCGATGCCTGGCTGCAGAAGACGCGTCCCAGCCTGCCGGCCTCGATCAGCCTGGAGGTCTTCGACGCGCAATGGGAGCTGATTCGCGACCGTATCCAGCTGCTGATCAGCAACGGTCTGTCCGGCCTGCTGCTGGTCGTGCTGGTCCTCTATGTCTTTCTGCCCGCGCGGGTGGCGTTCTGGGTGATGGTCGGTATTCCCACCGCCTTTCTCGGCACCCTGGGCCTGATGATGGTGTTCGGCGGCACGATCAACATGATGAGCCTGTTTGCGCTGATCATGGCGCTGGGCATCATCGTCGACGATGCGATCGTGGTCAGTGAAGATGCCGACACGCACCGCAGCATGGGTGAGGGGCCGGAACAGTCTGCGCTGGGCGGCGCGCGACGCATGCTGCTGCCGGTGCTGGCAGCGTCGCTCACTACGGTTGCAGCCTTCATTCCGCTGATGATGGTCGGTGGCATCATCGGCAATATCCTTGGCGACATTCCCTTCGTCATGATCATGGTGATCCTGGCCTCGCTGCTCGAGAGCTTCCTGATTCTGCCGTCCCATCTGAAGCATGCACTGCAAGGCGCTGCGTCGCGCAAGACCTCGCGCATGCGCGAGCGGCTGGACAAGGCCTTCACGTCCTTTCGCGACGGCCCCTTCCGTCGTGCCGCCACGCTGGCCCTCGACTGGCGCGGCACGACGGTCGCGATCACGCTGGCGACGATGGTGCTTGCCATCGGCCTGCTGGCGGGCGGGCGCATCAACTTCGTGTTCTTCCCGACTCCGGAAGGGCAGATGGTGTATGCGAATGCGACCTTCGTAGCCGGTACGCCGCGCGCGCAAACGGCGGCCTTCCTTGCCGACATGGAGCGCGCCCTGGTCGAAACCGAACGCGAACTGGGCGGCGATCTGGTACAGACCGCGGTGTCGCGACTCGGCAGCACGATTGTCAGTGCGGGTGGGGGCGAGCCCAGGGGTGATCAGCTCGCCTCCATGATGGTCGAGCTGAGCCCGCCCGATGAGCGGACGGTGCGCAACGAACGCTTTCTCGCCACCTGGCGCAGCAAGCTCGTCGAGCCGCCCGGGCTCGAGCTGCTGACCTTCAACTCACGCCAGTCCGGCCCGCCCGGACGCGATCTCAATGTCCGCCTCACCGGTGGCAACGCCGAATCGCTGAAGGCTGCCGCGCTCGAACTCGCGGAAACCATCAAGAGCATCGACGGTGTGAGCGAACTCGAGGACGACATGCCCTTCGGGCGTGAGCAACTGGTGTACCGCCTGACGCCGGCTGGCGAAGCGCTCGGCCTGACCACCGAAAGCCTCGGTCGCCAGCTGCGTGCGGCGTTTGACGGTCATCTTGCGCAACTGGTGCAGGTCGGTCGCGACGAGCTCGAAGTGCGGGTGCTGCTCCCGCGTGACGAACGCGAACGCCTCGATGTCTTCGAGCGGCTGACCGTCAGCCTGCCGGATCGCAGTTTTGCGCCGCTGGCCACGGTGGCGAGCTGGGAATCGCGGCGTGGCTTCGAGGCCCTGCGTCATGCTGACGGCAGGCTCGCAGTCGAAGTGTCCGGGGAGATCGATACCGATCGCAGCAACGCCGATGCAGTGCAGGCCGAGCTCCGGCGCGAGGCCTTGCCGCGTCTGGCAGAGAAGTACGGCCTGAGCTACAGCTTCGAGGGGCGCGCCGCAGACCAGCGCGAGACCATGAACGACATGCGCAACGGCCTGATACTTGGGCTCGGTCTCATCTACCTCGTGCTGGTGTGGTCCTTCGCCTCATGGAGCTGGCCGCTGGTGGTGATGTCGGCGATTCCGCTCGGCCTCGCAGGGGCCATCTTCGGCCACTGGCTGTTGGGCCTGGACCTCACCATCCTGTCGATGTTCGGTCTCTTCGGCCTGTCGGGCATCGTGGTGAACAACTCCATCATCCTCGTCAGCCTGTTCAAGGATCTGCACCACAAGGGCGCCAATGTGCACGATGCGCTTGTTGGCGCCGCCTGCGGACGCCTGCGCGCGGTACTGCTGACCTCGCTCACCACCATCGGCGGACTGATGCCGCTGATGTTCGAGGGCTCGCTGCAAGCCCAGTTCCTGATCCCGATGGCCACCTCGATTGCGTTCGGGCTCGGCGTGTCGGCGGTGCTGGTGCTGTTCTTCGTGCCGGCACTGTTGTCGCTGCTGGAGAGCTTCAAGGGCTGGGTGGCGGGCCTGATGGGGCCTGCGCCTGATCCGGAGCGTCTGAACGCCTGAGATGCCGCCGCAGGGTGATCGTCTGCGCCTGACATCAGGGCGCAGTCGATCGTGAGCAGATGCCGATCGGGCCGGTGTGTGTTCAGGTGCCGAGCATGGTGACCACGAGCTCGCGCGCATGGCCCTGGCTGCGGTGCTCCCACAGGAAGATGCCCTGCCAGGTGCCGAGCAGCAGCCTGCCGCCAGCGACCGGCACCGTAAGTGCGACTTCGGTCAGTACGCTGCGGGCATGGGCGGCCATGTCGTCATCGCCCTCGAGGTCGTGGCGATAGGCCGGGTCGCCGTCGGGCGCCCAGCGCCGCGCCAGGGTTTCGAGATCGCGCCGCACGTCGGGATCGGCGTTCTCGGTGATCAGCAGCGCACAACTGGTGTGGCGCACGAAAACGTGAGCGACACCGGTATCGACGCCGCTGGCGGACACTGCTGCGGCCACAGCAGCAGTAATGTCGGTCATCCTGCGGCCACGGGTGCTGACCGTGAGGCGGGCCTGGCGGCTCACGTCCGGCGCTTCCACACCGTCAGCTCGGACAGTGTGTGCTGATGCTTGCGCAGGGTTTCGCGGATCACGAAAGGCACGGCCTGCGGGCCCTGTACCAGCTCGAACTGCGCGCCGAGGATGTCCTTCAGGCCGTCGAGCGTGGTCCACGACTCGCCATCCTTCTTGAAGCCGCCGATCCACTCTTCGCGTTTGGTGTGCTCTTCCAGCCAGGTGTAGGGGGAGGCCAGGATCAGCAGGCCACCTGAATTGAGGCGATGGGCGACGTCCTCAAGGAAGCGGCGCGGACTGTAGAGGCGGTCGATCAGGTTCGCGGCGAGGATGAGGTCGAAGCCGGCGTGGATGTCCTTCAGATTGCAGGCATCGCCCTGCCAGAACTCCACCCGGCCTGCGGTCTCGGCAAGTCCGAGGGCGTCGAGGCGCCGCTCATGGTAGCTCACCAGTTCGCCTTCGTCGGGCAGGGTGTAGCGCAGGCTGCCGGTTTCCGCCAGCCTGGCCCCGGCCTGGATGAAGCGCGCCGAGAAGTCGATGCCGACCACCCTCGAGAAAGCCCGAGCGAGCTCGAAGCTGGCGCGGCCGGTGGCGCAGCCGAGATCGAGTGCCCGTGCGCTGCTGCCATTGCCCAGTCGCTTGTGAGCGTCGATGGCAATATCGGCCAGCGCCTTGGGGAAGTTGGGCACGCCGAAGACTTCGTCACCGTAGTGGAACTCGGCGTACTGGGACAGCAAGGCATCGGTCTCGTATGAGGAGGCCGGATTGAGGACGGGCGCGTCGGTGACCACGTAACGGAAGCCGGCATGCTGGAAGAAATGGCGGCGGAAGGCGTAACGCGAGGCGTGGCGCGACTCGTTGCCGGTGGAGATCCAGCTGCCGCCCTTGATGATGTTGTGGCGATCGTCGAAGGTCGGCGTGGTGAAATCGTCGTAGATCGGGTGAACCTTGAAGCCGTCGAATGGGTAGATCGCGGTTTCGCACCATTGCCAGACGTTGCCGACGACGTCGAACAGGTCGCCGTGGGCGTGGGTCGTGACCGGACAGCTCGACGCTGCGTAGTCGAGATGCAGGTTGGCGTGCGCCGGGGCGTCGCATGGCACGTCCGCCAGTCCGGCGTGGTCGTAGATGCGGTTCCACTCGTCCTCGGTGGGCAGGCGCACCGGCTGGCCACTTTCGCGCGCCTTCCAGCGGCAGAAGGCCCGGGCTTCGAGGCAGTTGGTCTCGACCGGCCAGTCCCACGGCATCGGCACCTCCTCGGTCATCAGGCGCAGTTTCCAGTTGCTGCCGTCCGGAACCCAGAAGGTGGGGTGCTCGGCACGGGCGAAGCGCTTCCACCCCAGGCCTTCCTCGTCCCACAGGCTGTCGTCCGCGTAAGCGCCGGCGTCGACGAAGGCGCGGAATTCGCCATTCGTCACCAGGTAGCGCGCGGCCTTGAACGCGGGAATCTCGGCTTCGTGGCGGCCGTACTCGTTGTCCCAGCCGTAGATCGGCTCGTCCGCATCGCGCCCGAGTCTGACCGTCCCCGCCGGGATGGCGACCAGCGTGTTGTCCGGCGCCGTACCGTGCTGGGTGGCGGGCCGCCACGCGCTGTGGGTGTTGACGTACTTAAGGGCGTGCTGACGGATCAGCACGGAGGAGGTTTCGAGATGGATGCGTTCATGTTCGATGCCCATCAGCACCGCCCAGAACGGATCGTTCCAGCCGATCGGCAAGGTGAGGGGCGTTTCCCGGATCACCTGGTCGACCACCGCCCGTACCTGGAGGCGATAGTTGGCCACTTCGTCCGCGCTCGGCCAGTCGTAGCGGGCGTCGTCGAGATCATCCCAGCTCATTTCGTCCACGCCGACGGCAAACATCGACTCGAGTCGCGGATCGAGGCGCTCCTCGATCAGGCCGGCAAGGATGAACTTGTTGATGAAGAAGGTGGCGGTGTGACCGAAATAGAAAATCAGCGGGTGGCGCAGGCTGATGGCCTTGGTGGTGTAGGCCTCCTCGTTCGCGAGCACCTGGAACAGGGATTCGTAGCGGTCGAAGGTGGCATGGAAACAGGCAAGGATCTCTGCCCGCTTGGCTTCGACATCGGCGCCCGAAAGCAGCGGTGTGCGCGGGAATAGCGGGTTCATTCGAGCATTCGGCATAGTCAGCATGGATCGGACTTTGATCGATTGGATGTGCGCGATCAAGCGCAGGCGAGGTCGGGGTGTGTCGGCAGGGGGGCGATGCGTTGCCACTGCACCTTGCACATACCCTAGTCCAGCTCTCTCAGGTCCGACACCGCCTCGTGCCCGAAGGCATCGGATAGCACATGATTGACCAGCTGCAAGGCGCACCGTTCCGCGCTGTTGAGCTGGCCTTCGCGCTTGAGCGCCTCGAAGCGGGCACGCTGGGGGAAGGCCGCCTCCGACGAAGCGCGGATCTCGCCCTGCATGTCGGTGTCGATCACGCCGGGTGCAATGCTGCTGATCTTCAGCCAAGGTGGGGCTTCGAGTGCGACTGCACGCGCATGGTGGTCGAGTGCGGCCTTGCTTGCGCAATACACACTCCAGCCGGCATAGGGCTTGCGCGCGGCACCGCTCGAAATATGCACGATGCGGCGTGCGCGCTCGGGGCTCCCGCCCGCGGCAAAGGCATTCGCCAGCGCAAGCGGTGCGGCAATGTTCAGGCTCACCGTCTGCAATATGCGGGCAGTGGACTGGTTTCCGAGCAGGCCGACGGGTTGCAGCAGCCCCGCGTTGTTGATGAGCAGTGCCGAGCCTTCGTCGGCCAGAAAGCGTTTGAAGCGGCCGCCCGAAAGCCAGGCGTCGAGTGCCGGGAGCTCGGACAGGTCGAGCGCTTCTTCCTGCAGCAGGGCCGGAAAGCGCACGGAAAGATCGGCGTTGCCGTGACGTGCAAGACCGAGCACCCGGATGCCGCGTTTGAGCAGGCTCTCCGCAATAGCGGCTCCAAGTCCGCGGCTGTGTCCGGTAACAATGGCGCGCATGCTCGTTCCTGTCGTCAAAACCTGATTGTGGGGAGCAATGGCGCTCGGGATCAAGTCGACGATGAATGAAAGGCGACGGTGCTCGCCGCGTCGTGGAATGCGCCACCAGACCGCAGTGGCGAGGTGGCAGGCAGCGATTCACGGCCTTGCGCCTGCTTGCCGGATCGAAACCACGACGCGCACAATTCCGCTTTGACGTTTGTCTGCCCATGAGCGCCTTTCAACCCCTTCATGCACTGTATCTGCTCGCTGGCGGCGCGGCCGTGCTGGCCTTGCGTGCAGGCCTCCGCTACGCGATCCGTGCCGGGCTGGCTGCACCTCGGATTGCGGAGACTGCAGGTCCGGACTCGCTTGGCCTGACGTTCTCAACCGAACGTATCCCGACCGCAAACGGCAAGCATCTGCACGCCTGGCTGATTCCGCCCAAAGCGGGTGTCGAGCTTGCAGCGACGGTCATCGTGCTGCATGGCTGGGGCGGCAATGCGCAGATGATGCTGCCGCTGGCGCAGCCGCTGCATGAAGCCGGGTTTGCGGCATTGTTCATCGATGCGCGCTGCCATGGGCGCTCGGACGGCGACAGCTTTGCCTCGCTGCCGCGCTTTGCCGAAGACGCCGAAGCCGCCTGTGACTGGCTGGCTGCACGGGCCGATCCGAGTGGCGGCCGCATCGCCCTGCTGGGCCATTCGGTCGGCGCCGGTGCGGTGCTGCTGGCCGCGACCCGGCGCGGCGAGGTGGCGGCGGTCGTCAGCGTGTCGGCCTTCGCCCATCCAGCGGACATGATGCGCAGCTGGCTCGCGAGCAAACGCATCCCGCGCTGGCTGGAGGCCTACATCCTCGACTACGTGCAGGCGACCATCGGTTTTCGCTTCGACGAAATCGCGCCAGTGGCCAGCATCGCGCGCCTGCACTGCCCGGTGCTGCTCGTGCATGGCGAGCATGATGCCGTGGTGCCGGTAGCCGATGCCACCCGCCTGCATGCCGCGCGCGCCCACGACCGTGTGGACCTGCTCACACTGCCGGGGGATCACGAGTCCTTCGAGGATATGGCGGGAGAAATGAAGACCATCATCGCCTTTCTCCTGTCCGCACTGCCGCAGACCGCCAGCGACATGGCTGCAATACCCGCCGATCATCGATTTCGCGGGTGCGCTCCAGTGCTTCGACTTTAGTCATAGATATCGGATGTTTCGGCACAGGCTTCGTGGCATCATTGGCACCCCGCCAACGCCTTGAGGAAACAGCGTTCTCGCCATGGTCATCGACCTGAAGGATTACTCGCTGCCGCAGCTTCGTGTGCTCGGCAACCGCATTGAGAATGAAATTCGCCGCCAGCAGCTCAACAGCAAGGCGGTGCTGCGCCGCCGGCTGTCATCGCTGGCCCGCGATCACGGGTTGACGCTGGAAGAGGTGTGCAGCGACAAGGCCGCCGAGAAAATCGTCGAAGCACCGTCGAGCATCGCGCAAAGGGCTTCCGCGCGTGTGCAGGTGGCGGCGAAGTACCGTCACCCCAGCAATCGCGAACTCGCCTGGTCGGGTCGCGGACGGCAGCCGCACTGGGTCAAGGCCTGGCTGGCCAACGGCGGCTCAATGGATGCGCTGGCGACTGCCGCCGAGAAGATGGCGCCGCGCAACTTCCGCCTGCAGCAACTTTAAGGCGACGCGCTTCGGCGCGCGGAAAGGCGTCGGGCGTGCGTTTGCGCATCTCACCTGCATTGCCAGGTGTGCGAAACTGCGGCCCCGGCCATCCTGTCTGTCATCGCCATGCGCTTTCTTCATACCGCCGACTGGCATCTCGGTCGCGTCTATCACGGCGTCTCGCTGCTGGAAGACCAGGCCCATGTGTTGCGCGAATTTGTGCGCATCGCCGCCGAGCTGCGTCCCGATGCCATCCTGATCGCGGGCGACATCTACGACCGCTCGGTGCCGCCTGCCGATGCGGTGCGCCTGCTCGACGAAGTGCTCACCGAACTGGTGTCCGGCCTCGGCATTGCGGTGGTGTTGATCGCGGGTAACCACGATGGCCCCGACCGACTGGCCTTCGGCTCCAGCCTGCTGACCCGGGCCGGACTGACGGTGTGCGGGCCGGTGAGTGCACAGGTGCAGCCGCTGATGCTGCGCGATGCGGATGGCGAGGTCGCGGTCTATCCCCTGCCCTATGCTGAACCTGCGCTGGTGCGTACCGCGCTGGGCGACGACACGATCCATGATCATCACACCGCGCTCGCGGCACAGCTGGACGCGATTCGGGCAAGTCATCCTGCAGGCGTGCGCGCGGTCGTGGTGGCACATGCCTTTGTGCTCGGCGGCAGCGAATCGGAGTCGGAGCGGCCGCTGACGGTGGGTGGCACCGGCGCCGTCGATGCCAGCGTGTTTGACGGCTTCGACTATGTCGCGCTCGGGCATCTGCACCGGCCGCAGCGTGCCGGCAGCGATCGCGTGCAGTATTCCGGTTCGCTGCTCAAGTACTCCTTCGCCGAAGCCGGTCATCTAAAGTCGGTCAATCTGGTCGAGCTCGACGGCGCCGGGCAGTGCCGTGTGGAGCAGATCGCACTCAAGCCGAGGCGCGATCTGCGCATTGTCGAAGGCACGCTCGAAGACATCGTTGCCGCGGCCGCCGACGATCCCGGCCGCGCCGACTACGTGCTCGCCCGCCTCAGCGACAGCGGCGCCCTGCTCGATGCGATGGGCAAGCTGCGCTCGGCCTATCCCAATGCGCTCGCCATCGAGCGCCCGGCGCTGCACGGCGAAGGCGAAGGACGGGCGGCGGAGGATCACCGGCGCGTCAGGATCGACACGCTGTTCGCCGGTTTCTACACCGAGATGACGGGCCAGACGCTCGATGAAGCCGGTTCCGCAGTGCTCGCCCGCATCGTCGATGAACTCGAACACGAAGGGCGCCACGCATGAAGCCGCTCAGACTCATCCTGCAGGCCTTCGGACCGTTCGCCGGCCGCGAGGAGATCGATTTCACGCTGTTGCCGGCGGGTTCCCTGTTCCTGATCTCCGGCCCCACCGGCGCGGGCAAGACCTCGATACTCGACGGCATCACCTGTGCGCTCTATGGCGACACCTCGGGTGGCGAGCGCAGTGCGCGCGAGATGCGCAGCCATCATGCCGACCCGGCGATGCTGACCGAAGTCGAATTCGAGTTCGCGCTCGGCAGTGAGCGCTACCGGGTGCAGCGCACGCCCGAGCAGGAACGCCCGGCGCAGCGCGCGACCCGCAGCGGCGACAGCATGGTGAAGGTGCCGGCCAAGGCTGCGCTGTTCCGCTTCGATGCGGCAGCGGACGGCGATGGCTGGGTGCCGATGTCGAGCAAGAGCACCGAAGTCACGCAGGACGTGACCCGACTGCTTGGTTTTGAAGCCGAACAGTTCCGTCAGGTCGTTCTGCTGCCTCAGGGCCAGTTCCGCAAGCTGCTGGCTGCTGGCTCCGGCGAGCGCGAGAAGATCCTCGAAACCCTGTTCGGCACCCTCGCCTACAAGCGCGTGCAGGATGCGCTCAAGGCCGAGGCAGCCGCCTTGAGCAAACGCGCTGAGCACGCCCGCATGCAGCGCCAGATCCTGCTCGAGCAGGCTGGGGTGGATTCAGCAGAAGCCCTTGCCGCTCAGCGCCTGGCGCTGGACGAGGCCTTGCGCGCGCTGGCTGAAGACGAAAAGTCCGCACGTGAGGCCGACCTTCAGGCCCGGAGCGCCTTGCAGGTCGCGCGGGCGCTCGATGCCCGTTTTGCCGAGCGTGAAGCGGCAGTCACGGCGATGCAGTCGCTCGAAGCGCGTCAGGCGGATGCGGATCGTCAGCGCAGCCGTCTCGGCATTGCGCGCAAGGCCTTGCAGGTGCTGCCGGCCGACCGTTCTCTGAGCGACGCGCGGCAGCAGGTGCAAGGCGCCCGTGAGGCGGTGGCGACGCTGGCGCGGCAGGCGGGCAGGCTTGCCGATGCGCTGAGCGCGGCGGCTCAGGCGCTGGCCCACGAGAACGCCGACGCTCAGGTCCTGGCACGTGAGGCGGCCCAGCGTGAAGTGTTGCGGCTGGAGGGGCTGGCGGAAAAGGTGGCGCTCCTCGCGCGGGCCGAGGCCGGTCTGCAGTCCCTGCAGAAGCTCAGGGCTGGGGCGGATGCGGCGCTGGCTGCGGCGATGAAGGACGCGGAAGCACTCGGCACCCGCCGGCTTGAACTGGCCCAGCGGATCGAGGCGCTGCAGCCGCAGGCGGCAGGCGTCGAGGCACTGGGCCTGCGACTCAAGCAGGCGGAGCAGCACGAACGTGCGCGGCTCAACCTGGCGCAGCAGCAGCGCAAGCGCGATGGCTTCCACAGTGCCGAAGTCACGCAGCAGCGTGTGCTGGATCAGGCAACGGCCGCCCGCGACAGCGCACGGCAGGCGTTCGAGGCGCTGGATGCCACCTGGCGCCAGGCCCAGGGCGCGATCCTCGCCCATCACCTGCATGACGGTGCCCCTTGTCCCGTCTGCGGCAGCGCCGAGCATCCCGCGCCAGCCCGTTTCGACGGCGAGTTGCCGACCGAAGCCGCGCTGAAAGCTGCACGTGAAGCCGTCAGTCGTGCCGAAAAGGCCCACGATGGCGCGCGCACCGCCTTCGACACGGCATCGCGGCAAACTGCAATCGCGCAGGCCGAGGTCGATGCGTTGCAATCGGCGTTGAACGCGAGCGTTGGAGACGACGGGGCGGTGCCGGATTCGGTCGCCACACTGCGCGAGCAGCTGCAGGTGGCCACTGCCGCACAGACCGAGCTCGCCGCCGCACGCTCGCAGCTCGCCACGCTCGAGGCCGCGCAGCTGAAAGCCGCAGCGACGCTGGACGAAACACGTGCGGCGGTGAGCAAGGCCGCAAGCGAAGAGCAGGGGGCACGGCAAGTCGTCGAGGAGCGTCGCGCAGCGGTTCCCGAGCCCTTGCGGGAGCCGGCTGCGCTCGGCGCCGCGCTGGAGCAGGCCCGCGCCCGGCGCCAGACGCTCGAGCGCGCGCTGAGCCAGGCGCAGACTGCGCACGGCAAGGCCGTCAGCGACGACGCTGCCCTGCGTGCCCGTCAGGAAGAGCTGGAGAAGGCGCTGGCTTCCGCCACGCGGCGCGAGGCTGATGCGGCCGATGGTTTCACCGCCGCGCTTGTGGCCACGGGGTTTGCCGACGAACCCGCCTATCGCGAAGCGCTGCTTGAACCGGCCGCGATCGACACGCTGGCGGCGGAACTGAGCCGTTTCGATGAGGACTACGCCGCGGCACGCGAGCGGCGCAAGCTCGCAGAGGGGGCGGTCGAGGGGCAGCTGCGGCCGGACCTCGTGGCGCTCGAGGCGACTGCCACTGTGCAGCGCGAGCGGCTGGATGTGGTGCTGGGGGAACTCGGCCAGCGCAAGGCCGAGCTCGACAAGATCATGCTCAGCCAGAGAAAGCTGGCGGAGATCGCGCGCGAAACCGGCAGCATCGAAGCGGAATACCGTGTTGCCGGTCATCTGGCCGCGATTGCCAATGGCGAGAACGGGCGCAATCTGACCTTCCAGCGTTACGTGCTGGCGGCCCTCCTCGACGACGTGCTGCGGGCTGCGTCCCTGCGCCTGCGGGCAATGAGCCGTGGGCGCTACCTGCTGCAGCGGCGCGACGAAGTGGCGGATGCGCGGCGTGCGGCCGGCCTCGACCTCGAGGTGATGGACGATTACACCGGCCGTGCGCGGCCGGTGAGCACGCTGTCGGGCGGCGAAGGCTTCATGGCCTCGCTGGCGCTGGCGCTCGGTCTGTCCGACGTGGTGCAGGCCTACGCCGGGGGCGTGCAGCTCGACACGCTCTTCATCGACGAAGGCTTCGGCAGCCTCGACCCGGAGTCGCTCGACATGGCGATGAAGGCCCTGATCGACCTGCAGCAGCGCGGCCGCATGGTGGGGGTGATCTCGCACGTCGACGAGATGAAGCAGCAGATCGATGTCGCCATCGACGTGGTGCAGGGGGTGAGGGGAAGCAGGGTGCGCATCCGGGCGTGAGCTGGCTCCCGCAAGATGCCGGTGCAATACGTTGTTGCAATCGCTTGCGGAACCTGCTCACCGTGAAAGCCCTCTGAACCGGTTCTTAAACAACCATAACGAGAGGTGATGCCATGAGCACAGACACCCTGACACATTTCATTCGAACTTCCGCCCGCTACCTCGGCGTTCCGCCGCGTGACGTGCAAACTGCTGCCTGACCCGGCGCCCGCCGTCCGGAGCCGCTCGAACCGCTAGTGTGCGGGC
>TARA_R110001583_G_scaffold7571_1_pt1 | contig 97140 bp, 83 predicted proteins | sample TARA_R110001583 | Tara Oceans TARA_R110001583 (sample SAMEA4398432) | marine metagenome | biome: Polar Biome; feature: [MES] marine water layer (ENVO:01000295) within the mesopelagic zone...; material: water (ENVO:00002006), including particulate matter (ENVO:01000060) such as...... | reverse complement strand
AGGGGCCTAAGCCAGACCTGTAAATACCTTTTTTAAACAAAAATGGCAAAAAGCGCAACGACGCAAAAATCTTGCGCTAAAAATCATATATGCGCCACATATGATCCCCTCAAGTGCCTGGAAAAGGAAATTTTGCCTGACGACTTTTCCGCCATAGATTACAGATTAACAACAGCTTTTCCACGACGCCCGTTCCGCACTGCGCTGTTTCGTGTATTGGAGACAATCCTGATGCCTGATTGCCCTGAAACTTTGGTTTTTCCCGGCCAGCGAAACCCGATTGATGTTATTGATATGCATACTGGTGGCGAGCCGTTGCGCATTGTTACCGGAGGATTTCCGCCCGTATTGGGCGAAAATATTCTGGCGAAGAGGCGTTATGTCCGCGAACGCCTTGATCATTTACGCCAGTTTTTAATGTTCGAGCCGCGCGGACACGCCGATATGTATGGCGCCTTACTTGTGGAACCCAGCCTGCAAGATGCCGACTTTGCGGTTCTGTTCATCCATAATGAGGGATATTCCACCATGTGCGGCCATGCCATGATCGCCCTTGGCCGCTATGCTGTGGATTATAAACTGGTAAAGGCCGTAGAACCCGTCACCGTCGTCAACATTGAATGCCCCTGCGGCCTGGTCCGGACCGAGGTTAATGTGACAAACGGCCGCGCCGGTCGTGTCAGTTTTTCTTCCGTACCGTCGTTTTTATTTGGTCGGGATTACCACCTGAACCTGGCAAACGGACAAACTTTCACCTGCGACATTGCCTATGGCGGCGCGTTTTACGCGCTAGCCGATGCCAACCAGTTTAATCTGTCGGTTCGACAATCAAACATCCGCGATATGGTTGATATTGCCGAACAAATCTGTACCGCCGTAAACGAGGTTGTAACACTGTATCATCCCGACCATAGCGATCTCGCCTTTTTATATGGGGCTATTTTAACCGATGGAAACGACACCGACATTCACACAGCGACGCGCAATATATGTGTATTTGCCCAAAATCAGGTTGATCGCAGTCCGACCGGGTCGGGCGTAAGCGCCAGACTGGCAGCGCAATTTGCCAAAGGGCAAATCGCCCAACACCAACCGCGCCTGTTTGAAAGTGTTGTCGGATCGCGATTTACCGGAGAGGTAAAAGCCATTACCCGATGCGGCGCGTTTGATGCCATCATCGCCCGGGTCGGCGGCATTGCCCATTATAGCGGACAAAGCCGGTTTTGGCTGGATGAGGGCGATGTGATCGGGCAAGGGTTTCGGGTACGCTAAAATCGAAGATGCGTAATTATTCTGGCCTGACCCATGAGACTTCAGGCGTCATTACCCGCACGCGCAACACGCAGACATTCAATCAGGCTTTTGCAGGAATCAGAAATATGCCGGTCGAGCAACGACACCGCAAGAGAGACATTGCCAGAACGGCAAGCATCAAGAATGTCGTGATGTTCCCGTTCTGCCTGTTCTGTCGCGCCGGAAAGAGCGAGTTGAGCGCGGGTGAAACGCACGGTGTTATTGCCAATGGTTCGAACAATTTCGAGTGTTTTCGGGCGATTGGAGGCTTGATAGAGCCGTTCATGAAACTGACGGTTCAAGTCCCCCCAGCGGGCAATATCACCGGCTCGCAAGGCGTCGTCATAAACATCGAGAATTTCGGTGGCAGCCCGAATATCGTCCGCACTAAGACGAGGCACGGAATGGCGCAACAATTCGCATTCAAGCAACCGGCGCACTTCAAACAATTCTTCAATTTCATCAAGCGACAATTGCGCGACGATGGCACCTTTGTGCGGTTGAAATGAGACCAGCCCTTCAGCATCCAGACGTTGCAGGGCCTCACGGACCGGAATACGCGAGACATTATATTCTGTTGCGATGGCATCCTGACGCAATTGGGTTCCCGCCAGAAAGTCACCAGACAAAATGCGTTCACGCAAGTCTTCGGTAACCTGATCGGTTATGGTCCGTCGGGTGAAGCGGGGAGATGCAACCATATTGTTATGTATCTATCTTATTGCTTTGACCAAATTGGAAGACTGCGCCGCAGTCTTCCAACGCAATAGTCATAACGACCCGGCTGGTATGTGGCAATAAAATTACCGGCTACTTGACGATGAAACCATGGGCGTAGGGATCGCGGTCATCAATGAAAATGGTGTTAAACCCGTGAATTCTTGCCCATCCGCCAATTGACGGGACAATCGCGGGGTAATCCCCCACCATTGTGTCCTCAACGACAAAGGCCTCGAACTGCGAACCGATGATGCTTTCATGGACAATTTTGCCATTGTCGGGCAAACGCCCCTGGGCGGCAAGCTGTGCCAGACGTGCCGATGTGCCAGTTCCGCAAGGCGATCGATCAATGCCCTTATCGCCATAAAACACGGCATTGCGATGCGTGCTGTCAGGTTGGGTTGGCACACCGGTCCACTGGATATGAGACAGCCCGTTAATTTCGGGATGCAGCGGATGAATGAATGTTTCGATATCATTGAGGCGGCGGCGCAGCTCAGGACTGATACGCTGAAAGTCCCCCACGGTGAAATCGGCCATATCGCGGAAGTTTTCCTGGGGTTCGACAATGGCATAGAAATTACCGCCATAAGCGACATCCACCCGGATCGGCCCCAGATCAGGACAATCGACCTCGATCCCTTCCTTGTACAGGAAAGACGGCACATTGGTAAGGCGGACATTTTCGACATATTCGCCAACCTGCTGATAATGCGCGATAACCAGGCCGGCAGGCGTATCAAGCCGCAAAACACCCGGAGTTTTCGGTTTTACCAAGCCCTGTTCAATCGCCATGGTTACCGTGCCAATGGTGCCGTGCCCACACATGGGCAGGCAACCTGATGTTTCAATAAACAAAATGGCGACATCGCAATCATCGCGGGTGGGTTCATACAGGATTGATCCTGACATGATGTCGTGCCCACGGGGCTCGAACATCAGCCCGGTACGGATCCAGTCATATTCGGCGAGAAAATGGGCGCGTTTTTCCCGCATATTCGCCCCCGAAAGACGCGGCCCGCCGCCGGCAACAACCCGCACCGGATTGCCGCATGTGTGACCATCAATACAAAAGAAACTATGTTTTGCCATGTCTGGCGAACTCCGCTCTAAAAACGGTTGATGCGATAAGGGGTCATATCGATTGTTGCACGGTTACCGGCAACCAGATCGGCCAGCAGACGCCCGGTTGTTGCCCCCATGGTCAGCCCCAAATGGCCGTGACCAAAGGCGAAAAAGGTATTGTCGTGACGCGGACTTGCAGAAATAACCGGTTTGGAATCCGGCATCGAGGGCCGAAAACCCATCCATTGGGTGCCGCCTTCATCGCGCAGGCCCGGTAAAACCTGCTGGCCTTTGGCAAACAGGGCTTTGGCACGGTCGTAATTCGGAGCCGCATTGAGGCCAGCCAGTTCGACCGCCCCGCCCACACGAATGCCGATGTCCATCGGGGTAAGCACAATGCTGTCATCGGCACTGATCACCATGTGATTAAGGGTCACGCCATGATAGGGAACAGTTGTATTATAGCCCCGCTCGGTATCAAGTGGCACCTTGTTACCGAGACGCGCTGCCAGATGTTTTGACCACGCCCCGCAACAAATGACGACCTTGTCGAAAGGTATGTTTTCACCCGTGCGGTTAATGGCCGCATGTGGACGCCCATCGCGATAAACAAAGTCGGTAATTTCTGCTGTTTGAAACTTACCGCCACGATCCCGAAACAATTGATAAAGACCAGTTACAATTTTAAACGGATCAAGAACCCGGCCCCAGTTTTCCTCGAGCACACCACACGAAAATATCGGCGCAAGGTCTGGCTCTATCTCGCGGATCTGTTCGCGCGAAACATCGGTAAGGGTGATGCCGTTACGCCTGCGCAAATCAATTGAATAATCTGCCGCCTGACGGCCCTGATTGCTGCGATAAACAGCCAATGCGCCATCGCGAAAAACGGCATCTTGCAATTTTGCATCGCGGATCAGGGGATCGTAATCATCCCACGCGCAATGAAGCAGTGCGGCCAGCTCAGTTGCGATTTTTTCGACCCGGTGACGCTGGCCTGCGGCGATAAACCGCAACAACCACGGCAACAGATGCGGCAAATAGGATAAACGTAACGACAATGGCCCGTGAGGGTCCATCAACCAACCCGGCACATGACGTAAGGTACCGGGCATGGAGATGGGCGCACATTCGGTTGCCGCAATAGCACCAGCATTGCCAAAGGACGCCCCCCGGCCCGGTTCGCCCTTATCGGCCAATGTAACGGCAAACCCCTGTTTTTGCAGGGCCAGGCCAACATTGACACCGACGATCCCGGCACCAATGACAAGAACGTGCTGCGGCTCAGACATGGCACATCATCCGTAAAACAAGCGGGTTGACGGGGCATTCAAAACCCTGCCGGGGCAAGATACCAATTATGTAAATACCGACAGGGTTTTCGTATTTGGTGCAGGCAATCACACTGACGGGCGCATGTCGATGGCCTTTTGGATAATTTTGGTGATGGTTTCGCGTTCTTCACCGACCAGTGTCAGACGCGGGGCGCGCACATATTCTTTGCCAACGCCAGTCATGGCCTGCGCCAGTTTAATATACTGAACCAGCTTGGCGTGAACATCCATATGCAGCACCGGCGTAAACCAGCGATAAATGGCCAGAGCTTCGGTGTATTTACCTTCAGAGAGCAGTTTCCACAAACCAACCGATTCTTTCGGGAAAGCATCGGTGAAACCCGAAATCCAGCCAACCGCACCCAGAATCTGGGTTTCCATAACAAGGTCGTCCATGCCGCAGAACAAAACGAAACGGTCGCCACAGGCATTGTAAATGTCGGTAATGCGGCGCGGATCGCCTGAGCTTTCCTTAATCGCAACCAGATTTTTGACATCGGAAAGCTGATTGAACTCTTCGGGTTTGATGTCAACGCGATAAGCGCCCGGATTATTATAGATCATGATCGGCAAAGACGTTTTGGCAGCGACCGCGCGGAAATGTTCAAGATTTTCGCGGGTGTCGGCGGTGTAGATCATGCCAGGCAATAACATCAGGCCATTTGCACCCAGTTCTTCGCATTTCTGAGCATATTTGATAGCGGCTGCGGTTGTAGTTTCGGCAACACCGGACAGCACAGGAATGCGGCCTTTGGTCCGCTCGACAGCCAGTTTAAGAACAGCGACTTTTTCGTCCATATCAAGGGCGGTATTTTCACCGACCGACCCCAGCATGACCAGCCCGTCAACACCGGCATCAATCAGCGCATCAATCTGGGTTGCGGTCATATCATAATCGATAGAACCATCTTCAAACATCTGGGTCGCAACTGCGGGGAATACGCCTGTCCAGTTTACCTGCATGATCAGAAATCCTTATGTTGGTGCGAGGTCACAGCAAACTGTGAGCCCGCAATTCATTGCCTGACATCACATATCTCACATTTGGATATTGTATACAATGCTAAATTTTCTCACATACCGCACTTTTTAATTGCTCAGGCGAAACCTTTTTGCTCAAAATGGTGCGTGTTCCGTCCGGGTCCCCACAGCACAACATTCACCCTTCAATCACGGCAAGGGTTTTTTGCACAACAACAGTGTCACAAAGTTCTTCTTCAACCATTTTCCGGGCGTTGTACCCCAGCTGACGCCTGAGGGCGTCATCTTCCATAAGGGTTTCAATCGCGTCGGCCAGAGCCTGCTCGCCCCCCAACGGCACAAGCAAACCGGTTTGGCCGTGCTTCACGATCTCGCGACAGCCCGGCACATCAGTTGCCACCATGGCAAGACCACAAGCCGCAGCTTCCAGCAGAGATTTAGGCAACCCTTCACGCCAGGACGGTAATATCGCCAAGTCTGATTGCGTTAGCAGTGCCGGAATATCACTGCGCCTGCCCAGCCACTGCACCAGTCCGTCTTTCTGCCATTGCTCAAGATCGGTGGCATTCGCACTATCGGGGTTGGCAAGATCAACATCGCCCACCAGCCAAATACGATAATGGTGCCCTTTTTGCTGAAGCAACCGGGTGGCGGCAATAAGCTCGCCCAATCCTTTGGACCACAGCATACGGGCGACAAAAATTGCTGTTTTGGGATGATCGCCATCGCGTGCGGCTGACACAGGGGCATATTTTTGTAGATCAACGCCAGAACCCCGGATCAACGATAGCCGTGATTTTGAGAATCCGAATTTGCGAATTACCTCGTAATCGTCATGATTTTGAACAATGACCGTTATCGACGGGAAAAGGGCATAGATACGTAAAACAGTTGAGATAATCGCCCGAACGATACGAGCTTTGCGACCGTTGGAAACAAAAACAAAACCAAGACCGGTTACCATATTTACGGAACGTGGCACCCCTGCCAACACCCCCCCCAAGGCAGACAGAATAACGCACTGAATGGCAACATTGACAACCACATCGGGTTTTTCACGCCGCATCAGTCGCCACAATGAAAAAACCGTTGCAAATGATTTAACCGGACTTAACCCGCCGCGTGCAATGTTAAGGTCAATCACCCGAAAACCTTCTTCGCGAAGGCCCTCTGCCGCCGCGTTGGCACGGCAAGCAATGACAATTTCCCATCCGCGCACCTGTGCGGCACGGGCCAACGCCAGACGATGCGACACGAAATACCAGTCCTCGCTACAGACAAAAAGCAGCTTTTTACGCTTTTTCGGAGCGGTATCGGCAGATGAACGGGTCATAGTCATTTCCAGGCTGGACCCTGTGCAACATTGTATTTGCAACCGGGTTATGGTTTTCAAACTGTGTGATGTTGCTAAGGGCGGTTTCACCATCCGTCAATGACAGATCGACCCTGCCATCACAGTATGGTTTAATTCAGCCGTCAAACAACATCCTGTGCGGGTGAAAATTGGGAAAGAAAATACAGTAATGACGACCATGCGCGCCTTGTTACGGTTTCCAGGTGAAAAGCGAATATCGGTTACCAACTGCCCCATCCCTGCCCTGCGCCCCGGCTGCATTCTGGTCAAAACCACCCGATCCCTGATCAGCAACGGCACCGAAACAACCCAGAACCATGAAACCCGCCTGCCTCTGATCGCCAAGGCATGGCAGCGCCCGGACTTAACCGCACAGGTTATCGACAAACTGCGCCGCGACGGCATTTCTGCAACGCGCAATGCCGTTCAAAACCGTTTGGACCGGCCCATAGCGGCAGGATATGCCAGTTGCGGCATTGTCACCGCCGTGGCTCCTGATGTGCAGGATTTCACACCAGGAATGCACGTTGCCTGTGGCGGGATCAACCATGCCTGCCATGCCGAGTGGAATATTGTTCCGCAGAACATGGCCTGCCCGGTGCCAAACGGCGTCACAGACGACAACGCCGTTTTTACAACATTGGCAAGCATCGCCTTTCATGCCTTGCGCCAGGGCGAGGTTGGCATTGGCATGACAATCGCCATAATTGGCTGCGGACTGGTTGGTCAGCTTGTTATTCAACTGGCACAGGCAGCGGGTGCACGCACCATTGCCATTGACCCGCAAATATCACGGCAGAACCAGGCACGGCAAAATGGCGCAATAGCCAGTTTTGATCAGGTAAATGCCATAAGCGCCCATGCCCTTGCCAATTTGACCCACGATATTGGCTGTGATGCGGTATTCATTTGCGCACCAGACCATCACGGTACCCTGATCGACGCGGCCGCCCCCCTGTGCCGTGACCGCGCCATTATTGTTTGCGTGGGCGATGTAACCCCCAAGGCCAGCCGTAATTTGTTGTTTCGCAAGGAAATAACCCTGCGGCAGGTACGATCATACGGCCCCGGTCGATATGACGACACTTACGAACAACACGGGCAGGACTACCCGGCAGGATATGTGCGCTGGACGATCAAACGAAACATGCGGGCTGTTCTGGATCTGATGGCAGATAACCGCATCCATCCAGCTTCACTGATTGACGCCAGAATCACCCTGGAAGATGCCGATAAGCCGCCGGAAACCGGACCGGCACCGCTGGCAACCGTCATTTCCTATGACAGGCCCGCGCAAAGCAATAATCAGACGATCAAGAAAGTCACCTCGGCAGTCGAGGCGCCACAATTGCAAGCACCCCATCCTGTTACACTTGCCCTGATCGGGGCGGGTAATTTTGCCGGGATCACCTTAATCCCGGCCCTGAAAACAATTGCCGATGCCAGAATTTCGTATGTTGTCAGCACCACCGGGTTAACGGCAATGGGCGCGTGTCGCCGCATCCCCGGTGCAAAGCCGCTAACCGAGTACAACGACGCGCTAAACGACGCCAACCTTGATGCCGTTATAATTGCAACCCAACATGACAGTCACTGTAGCCTTGCGGCCAAGATACTGGAAATGGGCAAACATGTCTGGGTGGAAAAACCCCTGGCAATTGACCTGAAGCAGTTGGAAGACCTGGAAAAAATTGTCGTCCGGCATCCTGATAAAATTTTAATGGTCGGCCATAATCGCCGCTACGCGCCATTTACCCGGATCATTGCTGACCACCTGCCCGGCGGTCCCAAACATTTCGCTTATCATGTCCGTCTTTCACCATTGCCGTCCGGGCACTGGTTGCATCATCCGACACAGGGCGGACGGGCCATTGGCGAAGTCAGCCATTTCATTGATGTCATATCGAGGCTGGCGAATTCCCCCTTGATCAATCTGCAATGCCACTGGATAAACCGCAGCATGGGTGACAGCATCTGGAACATGCAATTTGAAGATAGCAGCCACGCCACCCTGCATTATGGACAGGGTGGAACCAAACGGGATGCCAAGGAAACCCTTCACATCACCGCACCCGATACGACCATCACCCTGACCGACTGGCACCGGTTAAGCATCCATCAATCAGGTAAGAAAACAACCCGTCGTTCCGGCCGCCTTTGGCCGCGCACACCACAAAAAGGGCATATAGAGGCGTTGCAACATTTTATCGACAAGATTGCACAAGCCAATCGAACAAACAGAGAAACGGGGATAAACAACCTTCCCTCCGCCATCAATGAAATCAGGCTATGCCGAATGATTTTGAACGCCGCCTATGGCACCCCGGCATAAAGTACCAACAAGGGCAGTGTGATCACACTGATCAAGGTGGTGATGAGAATGGTGGTGGCAGAGCGATCAATGCAGATTTGATAGTTACCGGCCAAAATAGCCACATTGGCCCCGACAGGCAAAGCAGCCATCAGGGTTACCACGGTTAACCACAAGCGCGGCAAATCGAAAATAAAATAGGCAACCGAAAAAACCAGAACCGGCTGAATGAACATTTTGGCACAGGTGCACATCAGGCTGGCTTTTAAATTTCCGCGAATGCTTTGCCCGTAAAGCCCGCAACCGACCAGCAACAAAGCCACCGTTGGCCCGGCAACGCGAAAACCTTCCAGTGTATTATTGGCGATTTCGGGCAATTTCAAACCGATCAGCGAGGCCCCGACACCAGCGATAATGGCAATAATGATCGGATTTTTCAAAACCCGGATCATGCTGCTGGCAACATTAGCCAACCGGGTTTCGCCCGACGTCCGACTACCTTCAACCAGAAAAATTGTAATGCCCAGCAACGTTAAGGGATGGATGGATAAAACAATCAGAAGCGGCACCAGGCCCTCTTCGCCATAAACCGCCTGCACCAGCGGAATACCCAGCAACACGACATTGGAAAAAACACCCCCAACCGCAGTGATGGCGGCTTCATCGTTTTTTGCGTTTAAGGTTACGCGCGCTGTAACATACATCAGCGCATAATTCAAAAGCGCCCCCCCATAATACGCCCCCCACAGGCGCAAATCAAAATGGGCCCGAATGTCGGATTGCGACAGAGTTTGAAACAGCATTGCCGGTATGAAAACCGTCATCGCAATCCGGGCCAAAACCGGGATGCCGTCACGCGATAAAATGCGGACCCGCATCAGCAAATAGCCACACAGGATCGTCAAAAAAACGGGCCCAACCTTACTGAAGATCAAATCGAGCATTCATCCCCCAAACGCGGTATCTTTGCGGGCATCACCCCGTTTACCGGCAACCATGCGCAACCATCGTGCCGATTGCCCATAAAAAAGGCGGCACAGCGACTGTGCCACCTGATTCTCGATGATCTTATAGAGGCTTTTGCTTTTTGACCAGTCCGCTTGGTGCACCCTTATTGATCGGAGCTACGCACCCTTTCAACCGCGTCCTTCCAACCCGCAAGTGCGTGATCGCGCTGGGCCTGCGCCATTTGCGGTGAAAACCGCTGATCAAGTTGCCAACGGCTGCGAATTTCCTCAAGGTCGGCAAAAAACCCGGCTTGTAACCCCGCAAGGCAGGCCGCCCCCAAAGCCGTGGTTTCGGTGATTTTTGGTCGTTCGACATCAATTGCCAGAATATCGGCCAGATATTGGCAAATCCAGTCATTGGCGACCATCCCGCCATCGACCCGAACGGCCTTGGGGGCAACGCCGTCAGCCGCCATCGCATCAAACAAATCAAAGGTTTGGTAACAAACACTTTCAAGGGCCGCGCGCACAAATTCACGCGGGCCGGTATCGCGGGTCAATCCAAAAATGGCACCACGCGCATCGGCGTCCCAATAAGGTGCGCCTAACCCGGTAAAGGCAGGCACCATGTAAACACCGCGATTATCGGCAATATCGGCGGCCAAACCTTCGGTTTCGGCGGCGGATTTGATAATCCCCAAACCATCGCGCAGCCATTGTACCGCCGCACCAGCCACAAAAATGGCCCCTTCCATCGCATAGCTGATTTTGCCATTCAGGCGATAGCCAATGGTGGTTAACAACCGGTGCTGCGACGTCACCGCTTCATCACCGGTATTTAAAATAACAAAACAGCCTGTCCCATAGGTACTTTTGATCTCGCCCGGGGTAAAACAGCACTGGCCAAATGCTGCTGCCTGCTGATCCCCGGCAATACCCGAAACCGGAATTTCGACCCCAAACAAACCGGCATCCACCACGCCAAAATCAGCCGCGCAATCCTTTACATCGGGCAACATCTGATGCGGAACACGGAAAATATTGCACAGCTCCGTATCCCACCGATCTTCCCGAATATTATAAAGATTGGTTCGTGCCGCGTTGGTGGCATCGGTGGCATGCACCTTACCGCCCGTCAGACGCCACAACAAAAAGCTGTCCACGGTGCCAAAGGCAAGATCACCCTGTTCCGCCCGGGCCCGCGCACCGCTAACATGGTCCAAAATCCAGGCGATTTTGGTTGCCGAAAAATACGGATCAATCAGCAAACCGCTTTTGCTATTAATATGCTGTTCAAGTGCTGCATCGGTATGGCGCAAATCCCGGCACAGGGCGGCTGTTCGCCTGTCTTGCCACACAATGGCATTATAGACCGGCTTGCCGGTTTTACGATCCCAGACGATGGTGGTTTCGCGTTGATTTGTAATGCCAATCGCGGCAATTTCATTGACATCAACATGGGAAATGGCTTCGCGGCAGGTTTCCACCACGGTGTCCCATAAATCTTCCGGGTCATGTTCGACCCAACCAGAATTGGGAAAATGTTGCGCAAACTCGCGTTGCGCAACCGCAACCGACTTGCCATCGCGATTAAAAATGATGGCGCGCGAACTGGTCGTTCCCTGATCAATGGCAAGGATGTATTTTTTATCTGACATGTCGTTCCTCCCGGTGCGTCAGCCGAAATACAACAGAATGCCGACCGCGCACATTTGGTTTTGCTAAAAGTCAGATAACATCGCCGCCAAGTCAAGAATTTTCATTATTCAACACAAATGCCATTATCAAGTTCATTGGTGAAAATTTTAATGGCCCACGCACGACCTGGAAACAATACCTCGTGATTGCAACGCCGTTTATGCATACTGATCAACACGTTAACGTCGCTGAAATTGAAAAGCCAAACTATATGATTGTTGATCTGGTCTATGGCACCCGCCCGAATATCATCAAGGCTGCGGCCCTGTATGCCAAATGGCGCGAAACCCGCCATTGCTGGCCCTTTGCGCTCCGCCTGATCGACACGGGGCAACACTGGGATCAAACCCTGTCCGCACACCAATGCCGCGCCCTTAACCTGCCCGCACCTGCTTTTAATTTGCATATGGGCCATCGTCAAAATGCAACCGGGGGCAGACCGCCAGGATATGACCCGACCCCGCGCATGGCGGCGATTGCCAACGTGGCACAGGCCTATAAAACCGTGCTGGCATCGGGGACAAAACCGGCTGCCACGATTGCCATTGGCGACGTTAATGGTTCGGTTGGGGTCGCGCAGGCAGCAAACACATGTAACGTGCCGCTATTTCATCTTGAAGCAGGCCTGCGGGGTGGCATTGATGCCAAAGCCGAAGAAGCCAACCGCCACGAACTAGACCGGCGATGTCACTATTTATGGGCGCCAGATGAAAGTGCAGCGGCCAATCTTCTGGCTGAAAACACCCCATCAGATCGCATTACCGTCACTGGCAATATCATGATTGATGCCCTGTTACGGTTTGCGCCGCAACATCGTGAAACGGCACATCAAATAGCCCCGACCGTTCTGGTAACCATTCACCGGGCGGAAAATACGGATGACCCGATGCGTTTAAAACCCATCGTAAAATCGATCCTTGAGGTTGCGCAAAACCACCAGGTGATATGGCCGCTACACCCGCGGACCAAACACGCCCTGGATCAGCTGGCATTAACCCCGTTTATCGAAAAATGCGCCCCGATTTCGCTGCTGCCCGCCCTGCCCTATCCGGCATTCATGGCACGGTTAAATGCCGCGTCGGCCGTCATTACAGATTCCGGCGGGATATTGGAGGAATGTGCGTTTTTGGGCAAACCCGCCGTCATCGTGCGCCCGCAAACCGAACGCCCCCACGCCATGGCCCACTGTGGTTTTCATCATTGCGCGCCTGCCGATATCGCACGGTACCTTAACCACGCGCTGCCTCATCCCCCAGCCCCGTTCCGTCCCAAAGGCTGGGATGGCAAGGCCGCAGAGCGCATGTTGCAGGATTTATCGGCCAGGCTGCAAAACATGCCCGGCTAACCGGCATATAAATTGCTTACATATTTGATAATTCAACCCTATGTGGCAATTTTTACCGGGACAAGGCCATGAGTGCATTTCAATCTGTATCGGGTTTAACCAGCAGCCTTTCGCAAACAGCCAGTTCGTCAAACACCACAACGGTAGCGTCGAGCAGCACGGGCTACACATCGAAATCTGACAAAAACCAGCATTCCGCCGAGTTCAACTATATTCGCGAACATGGCTTTACCGCCTATGTGAAGGAAATAGAGGAACAAAAAATCAAAGAATTGCGCGAGCAAATGTTGCAATCAATGGGTCTGGACGAGGAAAAACTTGCCGCCATGCCCGCAGACGAACGCGCCGCCATCGAAGACGCGATTTCAAAACGCATCCAGCAGCAACTTGACGTTGCCACAATTGCCAAACAATCCAACAATGACGAAGATAAATCCAGCACCCAAAAGCTGGATCAAAACATGGCACAAATGTCGCTTGATCCGAAAATGTTTGCCGCCTTGACCATGATGCAGGAACTGGACCAACAGTCCAAAACTTTGACCGACGACCAATCCGGTGATGCGGGCAAGTCTTTTAAAGACACGCATTGATCGCAACATCATCGCATTACACACAAAAAAGCCCAAACGGAACAGCCGTTTGGGCCTTTTCAAAGTCAGAAGCGGTGCCGTCAGATTACAGACCGCACCTTACTGGTGCAATCAGGCGTCAAGACCACCCATGCAAACATATTTGGTTTCCAGATAGTCTTCCATGCCGTATTTGGAGCCTTCACGCCCGATACCGGACTGCTTATAGCCGCCAAACGGCGCCACTTCGGTCGAAATCACACCGGCATTAACACCGACCAACCCGCTTTCAAGGCCTTCGGCAAGCTTCCAGATCCGGCCAATGTCGCGCGAATAGAAATAGGATGCGAGACCAAATTCAGTATCGTTTGCCATTTCCAGCACTTCATCATCGGTTTTAAACCGGATCAACGGTGCCATCGGGCCAAAGGTTTCTTCACCAAACACCTGCATGTCGCGGGTTGCGTCAACAATCACGGTCGGCTCAAAGAATGTCCCACCTTTTTCATGGCGTTTACCGCCAGTCAAAATACGTCCGCCTTTTTCAAGCGCATCCTTAACGTGGCTTTCCACCTTCTGAACCGCTTTTTCTGTAATCAGCGGACCTATTTCAACGCCGTCCTCGGTGCCTGCGCCCACTTTTAACTTTGCAACCTTGGCAGCCAGTTTTTCGGCAAACGTGTCATACACTGCGTCATGCACAAAAATACGGTTGGCACAAACGCAGGTCTGGCCGGTGTTGCGGTATTTCGATGCCATCGCACCTTCAACTGCCGCATCAAGGTCCGCATCTTCACACACGATAAACGGCGCATTGCCGCCCAGTTCCAGGCTGATTTTCTTGATCGTGTCGGCACACTGGCGCATCAACAAACGACCAACCTGGGTGGACCCGGTAAAGGTCAGCTTGCGAACGATCTTGCTTTCGGTCATTTCCAGGCCAATTTCCCTGGCATCCCCGGTCACAATCGACAACAGGCCCTTGGGCACCCCGGCCCGTTCAGCTAAAACCGCCATGGCCAGTGCCGAATAGGGCGTTTCAGATGCCGGTTTAACCACCATCGAACAGCCAACGGCCAGTGCGGGCGCGGCTTTACGCGTGATCATGGCCGTGGGGAAATTCCAGGGCGTAATTGCGGCACAAACACCCACCGGTTCTTTTAAAACGACAATGCGTTTATCGGCGGCAAAGGTCGGAATAACATCGCCATAAACGCGTTTGGCTTCCTCGGCAAACCATTGCAGGAAAGACGAACCATAGGCAATTTCACCGCGGGCTTCGTTTATCGGCTTACCCTGTTCGGCGGTCATCAACTGGGCCAGGTCTTCCTGATTTTCCATCATCAGGTCGTACCATTTCATCAAAACACTGGCGCGATCCTTGGCCGTACGTTTTTTCCAAAATTTCTGCGCCTTTTCGGCAGCTTCAATCGCCTGTTTGACAATATCGCGACCCAAAACAGGAATGGTCCCCAGTTTTTCACCGGTTGCCGGGTTTGTAACGTCTTCTGTCTTGCCATCGGGGGCATCAATCCATTCACCGGCGACATAAGCCTGCTGGCGAAACAGAGACGGGTCCTTAAGCGAAACCATGTTTCCTCCTGATATTTTGAAATCCGGGGTGCGAAACGGCCCCATTTAATGATCGGTATGTGACGCGGTTTTAACCGGCTTTGCAACCCAAATTGCATCAATCACGCTGAAAACACATGCCAACAAAACGCACGCGATCAGCACGCTGTTCCAGTAACCGGCAAATATAACCGCCCCCTGTAACGATAATACCCCAGCATCATGCACCCATAAAATTACACCCTATGCGGCAACATTCAGCACATTTAGGATCGCCATAATTGTTTGCATATGTTAAATAGTGAATAAATGGGGATACTTAGGGGACACTGAGAAACGATGCCAATCATCTCATATCGATGGGCAGCACCGCTGCTTGTTTTTGCCTTTGCCGTTAGCACCGCCAACAGCGGGCAAGCACAGGAAATGACCGGACGCCAGATTCTGGACGAAGTTTCAGCACGACATGACCGGCCATATGAAACCGAAAATCAGACCATGACGCTGATTGATGATCGCGGCAATACCGAAGAACGCACCTTGCGCCGCTATGCCCGCGAAGGTGAAAATGGCCTGTATCGTTACCTCCTGGTTTTTGACGAACCTGCCGGAGTGCGCGGGGTGGCCTTGCTAACCTGGCAAAACCGGGGGGCCAGCGATGACCAATGGATCCATCTACCGGCCTATGGGCGTGAAATGAAACGTTCCGCCGATGGCGGCAAACGCAATTATTTCATGGGCACTGATTTTGCGTTCGAGGACATGACATCGGAAGACCGTGACAAGTTCCGGTATGAACGCCAACCCGATGAAAATGCCGAACTTAAAGACCAAAGTGCAAAAGTGATCAACACCATCGACAGCTATGTCGTGGATGCCTACCCCAGGGACAAGGAACTGGCGGCTGAAACCGGCTATAAATACCGGCGCCTATATATTAGCAAGGACCGGTTCTATATTCGCCGTATTGATTTTTATGACCGTCGCGGCCGTTTCCTGAAAAACCAGTATGCCTGGAACATGGAACAGATCGAAGGCGATACCTGGCGGGCCAACACAATGCTGATGGATAACGCCAAGGAAAAACATCAAACCCTGGTTCAAGTTCAAAATCGCGACCTGTCTGAAGACGGTGTTCCTGAACGCATGTTTGAACAGCGCTGGGTGACCAGTGGTCGCCATTTGCGATAGTGACGTAATGAGTCGCCAGACCAAAATACAGGCCACAGACGCAACACCCATATCACGTTGCACTTGCCGGTCAGGTTTTCGGTGACCCGAGCCTGACCCTTATTTCTATCAAGCAAAATGACATGTGCTGCCGCTAGATAAAACAGGTACATGACAGATCAGGATCGCGACCATCGGCATCGCCGATGCAGGGGTCCCTTGCATGACAAAAAAGAGAGATCTTTCGTGCAGAATTTCCTGACATTGGGCGTGCGCCATCGCGCCCTGACAGCATTGTTCATTGCTGCAATCACAATTGCCTGTGGCTTCGGGCTCGACAAACTTCGCGTTGATACCAGCTTTGACAGCCTGATCAGCGATAGTGACCCGACCAAGATCATCTATGAAAAGATCAAGGACGAGTTTGGTTCCGACAACACCACCATGATCTATATTCGGGCGTCCAACCTTTGGACAGAAGACCGGATTTCGGCCCTTGAGGAAATGCACTACGCCCTTGAAGACCTGCCGTTTGTCGAACGGGTAGACAGCCTTTTCAATGTGCGCAGCATTCGGGACCGCGATGGCATGATCGAATCCTCCACCGTGTTAGACGGTGTGCCCTATGATGATGCCGATATGCAAAAGGCGCGCGACAACGCCCTTTATTCTCCCCTGATCGTTGGCAATTTCATTTCCAAAGATGGCAATGTCACGGCTATTAATGTCAGCGTGGTCAAGGATCCTGATGATCCCGATTTTGACCGCAATGCCTATCTGGCCATAGAAAACGCAATTGGTCCTTACCGTTCGGCCTTCGATGAAGTTTTCCAGGTGGGGCCGCCGCGCGTCAACCAGGATACAGAAACCAACCTCTTTGCAGACTTGGGCCTGCTTGTTCCGCTGTCCCTTGGCGTTCTAACCGCAACCATTGTTCTGTTCGTTCGTAGCGCCTTTGCCCCGATCATTCCCATGATCACATCAGGCATCAGTCTGGTATGGGCGTTTGGCCTGATGGGGTATCTTGGCATCCCGATCAACATTCTATCGGCCATGGTTCCATCCCTTGTCATCGTCATCGGCTCGACCGAGGATACCCATATGCTGGCGGGGTATCTTAGCGGCCTTAAACATAACAGCGACGATGCAACGGCGCGTGAAAAACGCCGTCTGGCAACGCTGTTTTTAATCCGCCATCTGGGACTGCCCCTGATCCTGACATCGGTTACCACCACGCTGGGCTTTGCTGCCAATGGCCTGGCCGATATGTCGCTGGTGCGCGATTTTGCTTTTGCCGCCTCTGTTTCAATTGCCGCAAACGGCATTATCACCCTTTTGCTGGTGCCGTTGATCCTGTCAGTGTGTGGCCCCCTTCGCAGCCGCCTGCACAGCACAAAACCCGGTGCCGCGGCGACCGATCCGCATGGACAAAACATTCGCGGACCGGTGGCGATTGTTCTGAATTTTTGCAGGGCGACGGCGGGTCATCCGCGCATGGTCATCGGCATCACCATTCCCATCGTCATTATATTTGGTCTTTTTGCCCTGCAAACCAAGGTTTCCAACGATCCGATTGCCGCGTTTAAATCCTATCACCCGCTGGTTCAGGATGTGAACAAGCTGGCAGATACCCTATCAGGCATGGAAATTTTCTATATCAATCTGGAATCCTCAAAACCAAACGCCTTTAAACAGCCCGGAAACCTGCAACGCCTGGCAGACATTAAAAAATACATCCTTGCTGACGGCCGGTTTGATAATGCACTGTCGATTGCAGACCATCTTTCACTGGTTAATCGTGAATTTCATGGGGGCGACCCGGCGATGATGAAAGTACCAGAAAGCAACACTCTGGTTGATCAGTATCTGCTGTTTTTCCAACGCTCCGATCTGGAAAACTATGTCAGCCACGATTTTCAGCGTGTCAACATTGTTGTCCGCCACAACATCCATAACAGCCACGATCTGAAAATGGCCGTTGCCGACCTTGAAGCCAAGGCACGCGCAATTGCCGGGCCGGATTTACGGGTTAATCTGGTCGGCCAGAACCTTATGATCAACAACGCCGCCGAAGACCTGATCAAGGCACAGGTTCAATCGGTTGGTCTGTTGCTGGTCGTGATCTTTATCATGATGTCGCTGGTCTATACCTCGACCATTGGCGGTTTGTTGTCGCTGGTCCCCAATATCATCCCGATCATTATTGTCTTTGGCATCATGGGCATGTTTGACATCCCCTTAAACCCGGGCACGGCAACGGTCGCGGTCATCGCGATTGGCATCGCCATCGATGACACCATTCATCTTTTATCATCCTACGCCCATGAAAGCCGCTTGACGGTTGACCGGCTTGAAGCCGTGCGTCGCACGGTATCGTCACAGGCTATTCCCGCCATTTCCACATCAATCGCATTAACGGCTGGCTTTGTGGTGCTGCTATGGTCCAATTTCACCATTTTGGCGCAATTTGGTGGCCTGTCGGCCATCGCCATGATCGCGGCCCTTGCCGCCGATCTGATCATTACGCCGGTTCTGCTCTCCTATGTCCGACTGGTGGGTCTCTATGAAATCCTGTCGCTTAAGGTTGGCAAGGATGTGCTCAACAAAAGCCCGCTTTTCGCCGATATGAGCCCCTATCAAATCCGTAAGGCGATCCTTCTTGCGGAAATGGTTGAATTCAAAACAGGTGACCGGCTGGTGGGTCAGGGGTCATTAGGGCGCGATATGTATTTGATTTTGCAGGGTAGCGCCTCGGTAACGCTGGAACGCGAAGGCCATTCAACAAGACTGGCAACCTTGCACGAAGGTGCTGTTCTTGGCGAGCTTGGCTTTGTCCAGGAACAGGAACGCACAGCAAATGTCGATGCGCTTAGCGATGGCGAAATGCTGTTGTTCAATGCCGATACCGTCCGGCGCAATATGCGGCTTTATCCGCATATTGCCAGCAAGTTGAACCTCAACATTGCCCGCATTCTTGGCGCACGTTTGGCTGAAACTTCTCAACGACTTTCCGAATTCGGTCAGAAGAAGGAAGTTTAGCATGAAAAATCCCGTTGGTTCCGTTCGCGGCCTGACAGCCATTTTCGTTGGAATAGCCGGTTTAAGTGCGTTGCCTGTTTCCGCTGCTGCGGCCCAGGATGGTGTTGCTGACTTTTTCAAACAGGTTATCAGCAACGCCACCTATCAGTCTGAAGCCGTTGTAACCGCCTTTCGCGAAGCCCCCAATGACCCTGACAACAAAGGAATTGAGGACGACACCATTGAAGGATGGTCCCATCTTTCGATGGATAGCAACAGTTTCATTGGCGATTACTGGTCCTTCGGGCTGGGACTGGATGCCATTGCCTCCACCTATCGGGGCGGCGAAAGAGGCATGCTCACAGCCCCAGGAAAAGGTGAAGGTCAGGGTCGATATGTTGACCTAAGCCGTTTAACCCTTTCCTATCTGGGAGATGATGCCGAATTTCTAATCGGCAAGGACACCATCCCGATGGGAGTAGGCGAACTTTATTCCCCAGCCGATCTTTATGGCAATGCCAACCTGGTCAATCCGCAGCAAAGCGTCGATGTTGGTGTCTGGCAGGCCCGAACCGACATTTATGTCGGCAGTGACCGACTAACATTCATCGTCCTGCCCCTTTCAGAAAGCGGGCCATCGGCCAGTGAGAAATCGCGCTGGTATGCAAGCGGTTCAAACGGGTCCGAATTTACCAGTCTTAAACTGCCTGCCGTTCCCTTCGGCATGAGCGCCGAACTACAAGATGCTGGCTATAACAATGATGACCCCGGCAATTGGGGCTATCTTGCCGAATATAAAGGAACCGCAACCGGGTTTGATTATTTCGCCAGCGCCTATACCGGCCCGAGCCCGTATGCAGTGTTAAAGGATCCCCCGTTAACCAAACTTAATCTGTTTACTGTGGAACATCCAAGGGTTAGCATTGCGTCAACCGGGGCGACATTTTCCGAAGGATCATGGAAGTTTTACGGTGAAGCTGTCGGGTATTGGGCCCAACACGGCAAGGATGACGATGTTGCCCGGATGATGCTGGGCACCAAGTATCGCGAAACAAAATTTGCCAATTCTCTGGGCCTTAACGAAATTACACCTATTGTTGAATTCAACAAGGAATGGCGCCTGCAAAAGCAATCGCACCCTGATTATTCAGTGTCTTCGGAAGATACACGCCCAAACCCGCAAAACATTATTGCCGCACTGACCATAACCATTAATGACGAATGGAAATTTGGCGGCGCCTATGACCGGTCGATCCCTGACCGCGATTCATTAACCCGTTTGTTTGTCCGCTATGAACCCACCGACAATCTATGGATGTCCGTAACCGCGATGAATTTTCACGGCGGCGAAGATACGACCTTTGGCCGGTATCGTCGCAACGATAATGTTGCGCTAAAGGTGCATTACAGCTTTTAGTCCTCCCGCCCATGCGTTTTCACTCGGCCAAAAAACCCTTTCAGAGCGCAGCAAAATAGCTGTCCCGCCTATCTGTTTGCGCAAAATTACTTCACATGATACAAAATTAAATGTCAACTGATGTAATCATGCCTTGCAAGGATCAAACCATGACGGTTCAGACGGCGATCCCAACAAACCCGATCTATCACTTTGTCGGCCTGCCGGAGCAAGGGACATCGCCCCATGCCCTGCTCGACCAGATTGAAAAAGGCATACCGGTTGCCGGTGTGCGTAAACTGGCCGAATTTTTATTTCCAGACGCCGGAAGCCGTGCTGTTGAACATTTGGTTTCACGTTCTACGATCGAGCGGATAAAGCGCAGCCGAAACTTGCGTTTCTCACGCGCAGCGACCGAACAAATTTATCCGGTGATCAAAGTTACCGCAAAAGCAATGGAGCTTTATCCTGGCGAGCCAGAAAAAGCAGTTCGGTTTTTGCAAAAACCCCACCCCATGCTCGACGGCATGGCGCCGTTGGAACTCGCCCGAAAATCAGGTGCGGGTGCCGATATGGTGATGAATTTGTTTAACCGTATTCAGGCCGGGCTTGGCGTATGACACACCGGGTATTGCCGGGACCACGATATGGCTATCGCATCGGCGACCCCGGCGGCATTTACCCGGTCTATTCTGCACAAGGGGCTCACCTTTTTGCCGGTCGCTGGCACAAAGTGGGGCAACCGGTTATTTATTGCAGCGAACATTATTCAACAGCAATGTTGGAAAAGCTGGTGCATTTCAACGGCGAAATCCCCAAAGGGCAGCATTTTATCAAAATCACCTTTCCCGCAGGGATTTCATACGAAGTCTTTGGTCCTGCCCATCATGCCGATTGGCATAACCAGGATGAAACTGTTGCCCGTACATTTGGCAGCGCCTGGTTTAATGAATGCCGATCCTGTATTTTGCTCGTGCCCTCTGTTGTCGCACGCGAAGAACATAATATCCTGATTAATACGACCCATCGGGACTTTGCTCTTATCACCATCGACCTGGAACAGCCAATATGGTGGGACGAGCGTCTTTATCGCTAAGGAACTACGCCCCTTGGCGGCCTGCTTATTCGCTTCGATGTTAATGTAATTATAAGGTCGCCCGTCTTCAACGTCCGTCACCTCCGCCTTTAGGGTGTCACAGACGACAGGCATTATTTTTGTCCCCTCATTGGACACGAAAAAGGGGCGGCACGCAGCCACCCCTTAAAATCATCTCATCTCGAAACAAGAAGTTATACCAGTTTTCTATGAGAACACCTCATCGAGAACGAGTTAGGCGCGACCGCACCGCGCGGCTTATGCCGCGAAAGGCAATAGCTTCAGGGAAGCCCGATCGCCGACTGAGGACTGCATTGATCGGTTTCAATTAATGCAGTTTGGTATTGGAACCGTAAATTATACGCCCGCAGGCATATTCTCGGCCTTGCGTTCCACCTTGCGCGGGGCGGTGATTTCTTTCCATTTGGAAAGCGCCTTGTTCACAGCGGGAAAAGCATCGCGGCGGACAAATTCGCCATCGCCGCATTTGGCAAGCACCACACCTTCTTCGGCGGCAATGCGTCCACAGCTGATGGTGTAACGCGGCAGGCCGGTCACTTCCATGCCCTCAAACACGTTATAGTCAATCGACGAAACCTGATGTTGCGCTGTAATGGTTTTGGAGGCCTTCGGGTCCCACACCACCAGGTCGGCATCGGCCCCCACCAGAATGGCGCCTTTGCGCGGATAGATATTCAAAATCTTGGCAATGTTGGTAGACGTTGCCGCCACAAACTCGTTGGGTGTCAAACGCCCGGTATTCACCCCATAGGTCCAAAGCAGGGGCATCCGGTCTTCAAGGCCGCCCGTACCGTTTGGAATCTTGGTAAAATCACCCATCCCCATGCGTTTTTGCTCAGATGTGAAAGCACAATGGTCCGTCGCCACCACTTGCAGGCTGCCCGCAGCTAAACCATTCCACAAGCCATCCTGATGAACCTTGCTGCGAAATGGCGGCGACATGACACGCCGCGCGGCATGGTCCCAATCAGCATTGGCATATTCACTATCGTCAAGCACCAGATGCTGGATCAGCGGTTCGCCAAACACACGCTTGCCGTTCTGGCGCGCACGGCGAATGGCTTCGTGGGCGGGTTCGCACGATACATGCACAATATAAAGCGGCACATTGGCCATATCGGCAATCATGATCGCACGGTTGCACGCCTCGCCTTCCACATCAACCGGGCGGGAATAGGCGTGCGCCTCGGGGCCATTATTGCCGGCATCTAGCAGGCGTTGCTGCAAGGTGGCAACCACGTCGCCATTTTCCGCATGAACCAGCGGCATCGCGCCTAATTCCGAACAGCGCGAAAAAGATGCAAACATTTCATCATCATCCACCATCAAGGCCCCTTTATAGGCCATGAAGTGTTTAAAGGTATTAATACCCTTTTCCTCGACAACAATTTTCATCTCGTCAAAAATCTGCTCGCTCCAGGACGTAATCGCCATATGGAACGAATAATCACATACCGCTTTCGATGATTTGTTATCCCATGCCTGCAAGGCCTCCAGAAGCGACTGATCTGGCGATGGCAAACAAAAATCAACCACCATCGTGGTACCACCTGCTACGGCGGCTTTGGTGCCAAACTCAAAATCATCCGCCGAATAAGTGCCCATAAAGGGCATTTCCATATGGGTATGCGGGTCGATCCCGCCGGGCATGACATAGCACCCGTCGGCTTCAATCACCTTGTCGCCCGAAAGGCCCTTGCCAATCGCGGCTATCTTGCCGTCTTCAACCAGAATATCGGCTTCATAGGTCAGGTCTGCGGTAACGATGGTTCCGCCACGAATAACCATGGACATGGGTGGCTCCTTATCTATCGGTATCGGGGTTGAATGGGTCCGTGTTGGCACCCGGTCCCTGCAATTTCAGGGAAGATCGCCCGGCAACATTGGGGCCGTCGCCGGGCTCACAAAGGTTGTTATGCGCGCAAAGGCTTACATTTTGTCGGTAACAGCGTGCGTCCACGCCCCTTCGGGTTTTTTGGTAATAACCGGGTCCGAGCCACCTGAGAGCAGGCTGTCAACGGTGCGGGTGTAGGCGTCTTCGCTTAAAACACCATCGTCACTTAAAAGTTTGCCAACTTCCGTCATCATGCGGATCTGGTGCTTTTCGGTTTGTGCCCCGGTGGCGTCGTTATCAAGCACGATCAAGGCGGCATCTTCGGGGTGTTCTTTGGCCCATTTCCAGCCTTTCATGCTGGCATTAACGAAACGTGCCATTTTGTCGACAAAAGCCGGATTTTTCAGCTTGTCTTCCATCACATAAAGACCGTCTTCAAGGGTGGCAACGCCCTGATCTTCATATTTGAAAACAACCAGATCATCGGCCGGAATACCGGCATCAATGATCTGCCAGTATTCATTATAGGTCATGGTTGAAATGCAATCGGCCTGCTTTTGCAAAAGCGGGTCCACGTTAAAGCCCTGCTTTAACACCGTAACACCTTTGGGGCTGCCATCGGTGGGAATACCCAGTTTCGACATCCAGCTTAAGAACGGATATTCATTGCCAAAAAACCACACCCCAAGGGTCCGGCCTGGAAAATCCTTGGGCGAGGTAATACCGGTATCCTTCAGGCACGTCAGTTCCATGCCCGATTTGGCAAAGGGCTGGGCAATATTCACCAGCGGCACACCCTTTTCGCGCGCGGCAAGTGCCGATGGCATCCAGTCAACCATCACATCCGCACCACCCCCTGCCATCACCTGCGGCGGGGCAATATCGGGGCCTCCGGGATTAATGGTGACATCAAGGTCCTCGTCTTCGTAAAATCCTTTATCCTGGGCAACGTAGTAGCCAGCAAACTGGGCCTGAGTGACCCATTTCAATTGCAGGGTCACGTTATCTGCAGCCATCGCCGAAAGCGATGTCAGGCCAAATGCCATCCCCAGAGCCGTCGCAAACACCTTTTTCATTTCGTTGAAGCCTCTCCACAGGTTGAAGTTCATTCCTCCCGACGGGTCGCCTTTTTTGCCTTACTGGCGACGTACCCGAAATGACGGATGCCACGACGTTACCTTGCGTTCTGCAAGGGCCACGGCTCCGTAAAAGGCAGTCCCGACAAGGGCTGCCAATGCGATTTCCGCCCAGACCATATCAAGGTTCATCCGCCCGACTTCTGTCGAAATGCGAAAGCCCATACCTACGATCGGGGTTCCGAAAAATTCGGCCACAATCGCGCCAATCAGCGCCAAGGTGGAATTGATTTTAAGCGCGTTAAAAATAAACGGCAGGGCTGCGGGCAACCGCAACCGAAACAGGGTGGACCAATAGCCCGACGCATAGGTCGCCATTAAATCCTTTTCCAGTCGCCCGGCCGCGTTCAAGCCCGATACCGTGTTCACCAGCATCGGAAAAAACGTCATGATGACGATAACCGCCGCCTTCGACTGCCAGTCAAAGCCAAACCACATCACCATGATCGGCGCGACGCCAATAATCGGCAATGCCGAAACCATATTGCCCAAGGGCAACAGGCCCCGTTTAAGAAATGGCACCCGGTCAACAGCAATCGCCACGATCAAGCCGCTGCCGCATCCTAAAACATACCCGGCAATCACGGCTTTTAGAAAAGTCTGGCGGAAATCATCCCACAGAATGCCGGTCGAATGAACAAAGCGCACGCCGATCATGCTTGGTGGTGGCAACAATACCTGTGGCACACCAAACCCGGCGGTGATCACTTCCCACAAAAATAACAGCCAAACACCAAAGGCAACCGGCACAATAATGTTGGCCGTTTGCTGCTTGCCATTTTCCAAACTGTGATAATTGGCAATCACATCGATGGCACGCCACACCAGCGCCCACAAGGACAGGATAAACATCCAAAAACCATAGGATGCATATCCAGCCAGCCCCCCATGATAAAGAACCACCAGAGCCTGCCACGCACCAAACACAACAATCAGCAGCAATAAGCTGGCACGGATAACACTGGTGACCCCGTACCAGGTGAAAATCACCCCGGCAACAACACAGGCCACCATGGCACCGGCCAGCCCTGGCAAGTCCGAAACAAAGGCAACGTTTTTACCGCTATCAATGTGAGCGCCGGACAAAGGAAACACCAGCGACAGCAGGGCAAAAACCGCCGCAACAAGGCAGAATTTATCAAGTTTGCCGCTCATGCCCGCGCCCCCATGCGTTCCAGAACCCGTTTTTCAAAAAAGCCGACAATCACCACCATCATCGCCGCAACAAAGGCCGCCGTTAACAAGGCCGCCCATATCTGCACCGTTTGCCCATAATAGGACCCGGCCAGCAACCGTGCACCAAGGCCCGATTGCGCCCCGGTCGGCAATTCGCCGACAATGGCCCCGACAAGGCTAATCGCGATGGCAACCTTCAGGCTGGCAAACAAAAACGGCATCGCCGATGGCCAGCGCAAGGCAACAAAGGTTTGCCAGCGCGACGCATTATAGGTGCGCATCAGATCAAGCTGGATATGGTCGGGCGAGCGCAGGCCCTTAACCATGCCAATGGTGACCGGGAAAAAACACAGATAGGTTGAAATCATTGCCTTGGGGATCAGTCCCTTAAGGCCAATCGCGCCCAGCACCACAATAATCATGGGCGCAATGGCCAGAATGGGAATGGTTTGCGATGAAATCACCCACGGCATCAGGCTTTTTTCCAGCGTCAGGACATGAACAATCCCGACAGCCAACACGATACCCAAAACAGTGCCCAGCCCAAACCCCAATAGCGTCGAGGATAACGTGACCCAGGTGTGATAAACCAGTGAGCGTTTCGAGGTGATTTTAGTGGCAAAAATGGTTTTATACATTTCAGCGGCCACCTGGTGCGGGGCCGGTAAAACCGGGCGTTCTTGCGAAAGGGTTGCCTCAACCAGCTGCGGAACAGTCCAGTCCAGTTTAGCGCGGGCGTTGCGGTCGATCTGGCCGGGCAGGTTCAAAAAAACCGCCCCGACATACCACAGCACAAACAGCCCGATCAGCATCACGCAGACCGGCCCGGTCTGGCCTTTCATCATACGGCCCCAAAGGCTTGGCCCGGCGGTAGCGGTTGGCAAGGTTGCGGCATCAGTCGTCATAGCTATGCCCTGCCCGCAGCCCTTCGCGTACGCGATGCGCTACTTCCAGAAATTCGGGGGTTTCGCGCACATCAAGGGTGCGGTCTTTGGCGAAATCGGTTTCGATCACATCAATAATCCGGCCCGGACGCGGTGACATCACCACAATTTTCGACGACAGAAAAACCGCCTCGGGGATCGAATGGGTGACAAAGGCAACCGTCTTGTTGGTCCTCGCCCACAATTTCAACAGTTGCTCGTTTAAATGGTCGCGCACAATTTCATCCAGCGCGCCAAACGGTTCGTCCATCAACAACAAATCGGCATCAAAACTTAGCGCACGGGCGATAGAGGCGCGCTGCTGCATCCCGCCCGAAAGCTGCCACGGGAATTTTTTCTCAAACCCGTTTAATTCCACCAGTTTCAAGGCTTCATGGGCGCGCTTGATACGTTCTTCCCTGGGAATTTCCATAATTTCCAGTGGCAAAGTTACGTTGCGTTCAATAGATCGCCACGGCAGCAAGGCCGGCGCCTGAAATACATAGCCATACGCCCGTTCTTCACGTGCTTGCCGGGGTGATACGCCATTCACCAGCATATCGCCGCCTGTTGCCCGTTCGAGATCGGCAATCACCCGCAAAAGCGTTGTTTTGCCACAGCCCGACGGGCCGATAAAAGATACAAATTCACCGCGATTAATCGTCAGATCCACCTCGGAGAGGGCATAAACCGGGCCATCGGCGGTTTGGAATGTCAGCGACATTTTTTGAATATCAACAACCACATCCTTCGATGCGGCCATCGGCGCCACATTATTGACGACTGCCTGTAACGTCATGGGTCTTCCCCTGATCGATGTCTCTCAAAAACCTCCCTCAGGGACATTGCCCTGAACTTTGCCGGTTTGTTTTATGGCCCCTTCACACAAATGGCGTGCGGGCACTTACCGGTCAAAGCAGTCCGGCGAACAGGCGGGCTGTTCGCTGTCAAATGCGTTTAGTTGCCGTCGGTTAAACGGGTATAGGTCGAGGGGCGGCGGTCGCGGAAAAACTGCCAGTTATTGCGGGCTTCACGCACCATGTCCATGTCCATGTCATGCACAATCAGTTCGTCCTGATCCCGTGATGCCTGTTTTTCAATCACGCCACGCGGATTGACAAAATAGCTTTGCCCGTAAAACTCGCCAATATCCCACGGCTGTTCGCGGCCGACCCTATTAATCGCGCCAATATAACAGCCATTGGCAACGGCGGATGCCGGTTGTTCCAGCTTCCAGATATATTCCGAAACTCCGGCCACTGTCGCCGACGGGTTTACAATATATTCCGCCCCATTAAGGGCTAACGCGCGCCAGCCTTCAGGGAAGTGGCGGTCATAACAAATATAAACGCCTAATTTGCAATATTGCGTTTCAAAAACCGGCCAGTTCGATGCACCGGGCTTGAAAAAGAACTTTTCCCAAAAGCCTGCCACCTGCGGAATATGGGTTTTGCGATACTTGCCCAGATAGGTGCCATCGGCATCAATCACAGCAGCGGTATTGTAATAAACGCCGGTCATGTCTTCCTCATAGATCGGAACGACAATCACCATTTTATGTTTGGCCGCCAGTTCACACATTAACTGTGTGGTCGGCCCATCGGGAATTTTTTCTGCTGCCGCATACCATTTGGCATCCTGGCTCGGGCAGAAATAGGGTTGGGTAAACACTTCCTGAAAACACAGCACCTGAACGCCCTGTTTCCCGGCTTCCTCGATATAAGGCAGATGCGCCTCGATCATGGCCTGGCGAATTTCTTCGGGTGACTGATCTGTTGTGCCCTTTAAGGACATCTGGATCAATCCGCCTCTCAGCATCGACATGCGAGATACCTCCTTGATAATTTTTCGTCCCTGCCCGCTTATGCTGGTCTGTCTGGACGTTGGTGTGATGGTTGCTCGTCAAAATACCAGCAACCATCAAAGCAAAGGCCGATACGCAAGCAGCACCGGCAAAACAAAGCGGCGTGGCCCGATCCGGACCACGCCTGCCTTTTTATCTACCCGTTTGACGGGAAGTTAAATTCCGCACCAGCGCGAATGCCGGTTGGCCAGCGCATGGTAACGGTTTTCAGCTTGGTATAGAAATGAACCGCTTCCGGACCATAAATTCCGTGTGACCCGAAAATGGACCGTTTCCAGCCGCCAAAGCTGTGATAGCCCACCGGCACGGGGATCGGCACATTCACACCGACCATACCAACCGCAATACGGTCGATAAAGTTACGCGCCGCATCGCCATCACGGGTGAAAATCGCGGTGCCATTGCCATATTCATGCTTGTTGATCAGATCAACCGCCGTATCATAGCTGTCTGCCCGCACAACCGACAGAACCGGGCCGAAAATTTCGTCTTTGTAAATCGACATTTCCGGGGTCACGCGGTCAAACAGGGTGCCGCCAATGAAATAGCCGTTTTCATAGCCTTGCAGCGTAAAGCCCCGGCCATCGACAACCAGATCGGCGCCTTCTTTAACGCCTGCATCAATGTAACCCAGCACTTTATCTTTATGCGCCTGGGTAATCACCGGGCCCATATCGGCATCACTATCGGTTGACGGGCCAATTTTAAGGGCGGCAACCTTGGGTGCCAGCGCCTTGACCAAACGATCAGCGGTTTCTTCGCCCACAGGTACCGCAACCGACACCGCCATGCAGCGTTCGCCAGCCGCCCCGTAACCAGCGCCCATCAGGGCATCGACGGCCTGGTCGATATCGGCATCGGGCATCACGATCATGTGGTTTTTCGCCCCGCCCAGCGCCTGAACCCGTTTGCCATTGGCCGTGCCGGTTTTGTAAACATATTCGGCAATCGGGGTCGAGCCGACAAAGCTGATCGCCTGAACGTCAGGATGATGCAACAAGCCGTCAACCGCCACCTTGTCGCCGTGCAAAACGTTACAAACGCCTTTGGGCAACCCGGCCTCATGCAGCAGTTCCACCACCAGATTGGCCGCCGACGGGTCACGTTCCGACGGTTTAAGGATAAAGGTGTTGCCGCACGCAATCGCCATCGGGATCATCCACAACGGCACCATGGTCGGGAAGTTAAACGGGGTAATCCCGGCAACAACACCCAGGGCATGGCGATCGGCACAGGCATCAACCGCTGTTGCGACATTGCGGCTAAAGTCGCCTTTTAACAAATGCGGAATGCCACAGGCAAATTCCACCACTTCTAACGCACGGGCCACTTCGCCCAGGGCATCGGGGTGGGTTTTGCCATGTTCGGCTGAAATGGTGCTGGCAATGTCATCGGCCCGTTTTTCCAACAGGGCCTTATAGGCAAACATCACCTGCGCGCGTTTGGCGGGCGGTGTAGCTGACCAGCTTTCAAACGCCGCCTTGGCGGTGGCAACAACGGTGTTTACATCAGCTTCGGACGCCAAAACAACTTCGCCGGTTTGCTCGCCGGTTGCAGGATTAAAGATGGCGCCGGTGCGCGTGCTCTCGCCACTGGTATGTTCGCCGCCGATGATATGTTCAATACGTTTCATAATTCTTCTTTCCGTGCAGAATCAATCGAGGTTCTTCAGAACGTCGCGCAGGGTTCCAAACAATTCGTCGATATGGGATTTTTCAATGATCAGTGGCGGCGACAGGGCAATGATGTCGCCCGTCGTGCGGATCAGGATGCCTTTTTCAAACGCCTGCAAAAAGGCCGAAAACGCCCGTTTGGTCGGCTGTCCGTCAATGCTTTCAAGCTCAATCGCGCCAATCAGGCCCAGATTGCGCACATCTTTCACCAATGGCAAATCGGCCAGGCTGTGCACGGCGTCTTCCCAGTATTGGCCCAGTTCGGCCCCCCGGGTTAACAGCCCTTCTTCTTCGTAAATTTCCAGCGTTGCCAAACCAGCGGCACAAGCAACCGGGTTGCCGGAATAGGTATAACCGTGGAACAGCTCGATCATGTTTTCCGGGCCGGTCATGAAGGCATCATAAATCGCGTCGGTGGCAAAAACGGCCCCCATCGGAATCGTGCCGTTGGTCAGGCCTTTGGCGGTCGTCACCATATCGGGCTGCACATCGAAATAATCAACCGCAAACGGGGTGCCGATCCGGCCAAAGCCGGTGATGACTTCATCAAAAATCAGCAAAATGCCGTGTTTGCTGCAAATCTCGCGCAGGCGCTTCAAATATCCCTTCGGCGGGATCAAAACACCGGTCGATCCTGCAACCGGCTCAACAATCACAGCGGCGATGGTTGAGGGGTCATGCAGGGCGCAAAGACGTTCAAGGTCTTCGGCCAGCCACACGCCGTTTTCCGGCTCGCCGCGCACAAATTTGTTTTCTTCGGGCAAATGCGTATGACGCAAATGGTCAACTCCGCCCAGCATGGTGCCAAATGTTTTACGGTTGGTCGGAATACCGCCCACCGAAATGCCGCCAAAATTGACCCCGTGATACCCGCGTTCGCGGCCAATCAGGCGGGTGCGCTGGCCTTCGCCCCGGGCACGATGATAGGCAATGGCAATTTTAAGCGCGGTTTCAACCGATTCCGACCCGCTATTGGTATAGAAAACGTGGTTCAAATCGCCCGGCATTAACTGGGCAAGGCGGGTTGCCAGTTCGAACGCCTTGGGATGGCCCATTTGAAAGGCCGGAGCATAATCAAGCGCGTCAAGCTGGGCGCGAACGGCTTCGTTGATTTTGGGGCGCTTGTGCCCGGCATTGCAGCACCACAAACCTGCGGTTCCATCCAGGATCTGACGGTTATCGTCGGTGGTGTAATACATGCCTTCGGCAGCTACCAGCATACGCGGGGTTTGCTTGAACTGGCGGTTGGCGGTAAACGGCATCCAAAAGGCGGACAAATCATTGGGGCGATTGTTTGATGTGGCGGCAGTCATTGTTATCAGGTCTCCCGAACCCTGTTTGGCTTTGCTGGCATCGCATATGCCAGTCAACTGGTCGATCATGGCACAGCCGAATTTTGACAAGCAATTACAATTACCTGCCATTGGCAACAGAACCGTGTCGCGCATAACATCTTGCGATCAAGACATGCAAAACTACAGCACAATGACTGTAGCTGTCAGTACCGTTTTTGAACAACTAACCCGTAAGAGCATGACATCGAAGCGATCCCTGTTTTTTTATTGTTTGCGACACATTTATGTCTATCTTCACTTCCCGGCGCGGTTGCGTCCGCAAGGTCGGTCCATGAAGTACCGCACAAATTTAAACTTGCTTTTTAGCGGCTGAAACAGAGATTATTTGAACCTGACCAAACGGTCAAGATAAATACATAGAAACAACGGGCAGGGTTTATGACCGCATCAGGCAGACCGGCAACCGGCGCGCACAAGGCCGCCATCCGCCAGGAAAACGAAGTGCAAATTCTCGCCGCCGCCGAACGGGTTTTTGCCGATTACGGCTTCAAGGGTGCGACCACCGCCCGCATTGCCGAGGTCGCCAACGTGCCCAAGGCCAATGTGCATTATTATTTCGCCACCAAAGAGGCGCTTTATCGCCGTGTCATTGAAAATGTCTGCTCGCAATGGCTCGAAGCGGCCATGACATTCGAAAACACCGCCAACCCCGCCACCATCCTGCGCGGCTATATCGAAGCCAAAATGGATTTGTCGCGCAGCAACCCCTATGGCTCGCGCGTCTGGGCGCATGAAATCGTCCGTGGGGCCAAATTCTCGTCGGATTATATCTCGACCACCGTCAAAGACTGGCTTGATGGCCGGGTGCGCATCATCCGCCGCTGGATAGCGGAGGGCAAAATGGACGATGTTGAACCCTACAGCCTGATGTACATGATCTTCGCCACCACCCAGCACTATGCCGACTTCTCCAGCCAAATCGAAATTTTCAATGACAACCAGCCGTTGAGTGATACACAGTTTGCAGAGGCGAAGGAGAATATCGTACGGATTATTTTGAAGGGGATTGGATTAAGATATAATATTAAGAAATAAATAAATAATAATTGGAAAAACTTATGCTCGACAAGTGGCTCACAAGATTAAGTTTAATATCTCAGGTGCTTCTTTTATTTCTTGCCGGATATGGATATTTCTACACCGTAATACCAATTTATCAACTTAATTTGTTAACCGAAGAAGCATCGAAGAAAGAAATTGAACTCAGCGAAATGAGAAGAAAAATTGCTGAATTCCCATCTAAAATCGAGAAATTGAAATTAGAATCAGATATGCTGCGATCAGATATCGAGCACCTCACCGCATTAAAGCAAGATCTAACCAAAGAAAAAGAAAACACCATCACAGAGAACAAATTCATTCAGGAGAAACTGAACAAAACTAAATCAAACCTTGCGAAAGCGCAAACAGACATAGACCGAGCATACGAAGAAATTTTTCATAATTACATAAGCAAGTCTCTCCTTTCTCAGACCATATACGAGGCACAAAAAAGTCCCAACATAATTTTAGAGAAACAGGACGCAAGCGAAATAGAATCATTCTTTCCAAATATTTATGAACTTCTAATGAACACACTCTCCGAGAATAATCAATCACAATACAACCTTGAAAAATCAATCCCCAAAAACGTATTGGCAATAAAAAACTTATCAATGCAAGAAAAGATAAAATCAAAAAGATCTGAACTAGAGAAACCAAAAATTGATATTAAAAATATAATCAAAAACTACAACAAAGAAATGAATACTAACAAAAAAGACCAGACGCCGTGGGATAATTTTAACGAAAAACAATATGAAATATTACAGAAATACAAACAAATATTATCCGAATACAGAGAACACGAAATAGAAAGAGCGTATGAATTCATCTCAGATAAGAGACAAAGCCGGTAGTCAATTAATAAATATTGTGGAAATTTAATTGATCTACACCCCCACCTTTTTCAAACCAATAAAGGAAAAACCCAGCACGGCATCAATCTATAAAATATTTGCGAACTAGGGATTGTTGAGTATGAGGATTCCCAATACTCCTCTACAGAGAGAATAGAACATTAAACAACCCGGAAAGGCTACCGTTCGGACTCTTTACCGAGGATGGAGAGTTTGCATTCCTCGTTCCATAAGCTCCCGCATGAAACGTTGGTATTTTATACCGCGCTTGCTCGCTTCAGCCTTGATGCGCTCTAACTGGCTTTCAGGCAGGCGCATGGTCACGCGGGCAGATTTATCTTCGAACTCATAACTCACAGCTTCAACAGCCCCCCAGTCAAACCTGGACAGATCGGCTTCCTCTACGAACAGCTCAGCCGCTTCATCTGTTGGTAGGCTTGGCCATTGCTGTTTTGACGTGTTCATACTCTTTTACCTCCTTGTCGTGCATGTAACGGGCGCTTATTGGCCGTAAATACATTCCGTCTTCTCTGGCGCGATGCATGTAAACGATGAAAACATGACGCCCGCCGCCGTTTTCGCCAGCTGTTCGATAACGGGGTTCATCAGGATGAGGATCAGGTATCCGAAAGGTGATTGCTTTAAGCACATGCTCTATTTCGTCTTGGGAAACGCCATGCTTGCCGCACTTCGGCCAATTCCCCTGATCCCATTCAAAACCCGCAATCTTCATGATGTTAGCATGCACCTTTGTATGTACAATTTCAAGCGGAATATATTCAGACGACTCAAAATCAACGATAGATCGATAAGGAAACAGCACAAGAAATTTGCTCCCGAACAGATACTTATCAAATCTTCAATCATGCTTAATCCATCAGGGATGGTATAATCAAAAACTGGTTAACAGCAATAAAAAGCACATCTGGTGGACGTCAAACATTCACATATAATCGGAAAATACCATAATAGCGGCAAGTGAAGGTTCGTGCCGCACAACCATTAATACGCAGCCTTATGCTACCGCAAAAAACGCGGGTCGTGTGTATAGGTAGCCCGAAGAAACTTCATTTTCAAAATCAACATCGCCCGGCTATGCCCATTCCTTTGCATAGTTGTACAATCACTAAACGTGCCAATTTAACAAAGATAACTGAGCTGTATAGGCGACGACCGTATGGAATACATCTGCAAGTTTTCGTTAGCGTTGTTTGCCGCAATCCTGCTAACCAGCCCCGCACGGGGTGTTGCGGGGACAGACGTTTTATTGCCCGTTAACGGGCACGTTTCAGGCCCACAAGATGCCTCTTCTAACACGCAAATCACCGCCATGCCCTCTGGTAACAACAATCAAAGCGACCTCCCCCCGGCACGGTCCCGCGTCACCAAGGCCATACAGGGCCCAAACGCGACAAAGTGCACGAAACTTCGTGCCAGCGGTGCATCGGGATGGGAGCCTGTGACGTATCTTGATAGCCAGAATATCGCGCGGGGTGTTGCCGTTGATATTTTGCAAGAATTTGCAGCGCAAAACCGGATCGACCTGGAGGTTAACCTCGACATTCCTTGGAACCGGGCGATGTTAATGTTGATCAATGGCGAGATTGACGTCATGGCCGGGGCCTATTTTACCAAAGAACGCGACAAGGAATTTTTGTATTCCCTGCCCTTCGCCTCTGACGATATTATGGTGTTTCAAAATGCCGATCACACCTTTGCCGTTAATGAAGTCCGCGACCTGATCAACCATCGTGGTGCGCGGCCCCAGGGCGGAAGTTATGGCGATTTTCTGGATCATTATGCGGCGGATTATCTGGATATTATTTTTTCGCCCACCGGCAACCGCATTATGGATTTGTTGATCACGCAACGCGTCGATTACGTGATGCTGGGTCGCTATGACGGTTTGGCAAATATTGCCAATGACGATGTCAGCCGCCAAATTCATATGGTTGAACGCCCGCTGGTGGCAAACCCGGTGATGTTTATGTTTTCACGCAAATCACCCTGCATGAAAATGGTGTCGCCGCTTAACACCTTCGTTAATCACCTTGAACAAAGCGACCGCCTGACCGAAATGACAGCAACCCATTTGCCAATTCTGCCACAAAACTAACTGTTCCGATCAACGCAAAAAAACGGGCCGCCGGTTAAGACAGCCCGCAAGGGAGGGTTGTTTTTGCTCGTGAAAGATTGTTCCTTAACCTGAGAACAAAAACCGTCAGGCAGCCGTTTCAGCCGGTTTTTCATCCGCTTTTGCCAAAACAGCATCCAGCAGCACCTGCCCGCCCGCATCTGACCAGTGTTTATGGACTTCCTCGATCTCGTTATGGGAAATACCATCGACACAGGGGATGAAAATCATCGCGGTCGGGGTGACCTTGGCAAGGTAGCAGGCATCATGCCCGGCACCCGAGACGATTTCCCGCGCCTTGTAGCCACCGCGTTCCGCCCCCTTGCGCACGGCATCCACACAGGCCGGGTCAAACGGCACCGGGGCGTAATAAAAGATCTGTTCAAATTCGCATTCAAGGCCGATACCGGATTTAATTTCATCCACCCCGGCGCGGAGCGCGGCATCCATATCGGCCAGAACGGCGTCGTCCGGGTGGCGGAAATCGACCGTCAGAAACACGCGACCGGGAATGACATTGCGCGAATTGGGGTGGATTTGCATCATGCCCACCGTGGCACAGGCCAGCGGCCCGCGATCGAGGCCAATTTTATTAACCAGTTCAATGATGCGTGCCGCCCCCAACAGCGCATCCTTGCGCGAGGTCATCGGGGTAGGTCCGGCATGGGCTTCCACCCCGGTCAGGGTGATTTCATACCAGCGCTGGCCTTGCGCATCGGTGACAATGCCAATATCCATGCCTTCATCTTCGAGGATCGGCCCCTGTTCGATATGGGCTTCAAAATAGGCCCCCATCGGATGGGCATCAATCGTGGCGTCATCCTCGCCCATATAGCCGATGCGTTTAAGTTCCTCGCCCATGGTTTTGCCATCGACATCGGCACGCGAATGACCGTAATCCAGATCAAACACCTTGGCAAACACACCCGATGCCACCATGGCCGGGGCAAAGCGCGAGCCTTCTTCATTGGTCCAGCAAGCGACCTCTACCGGGGCCTCGGTTTCGTATTTGGCATCGTTAAGCGTGCGGATCACTTCAAGGCCGCTGAGCACCCCATAAACACCATCATATTTGCCGCCAGTCGGCTGGCTATCAAGGTGGCTTCCGGCGACAATCGGCGGCAGGTCGGGGTTTTTGCCTTCGCGGCGGGCAAAGATATTGCCCATTTTATCAATACGGATCGAACAACCTTCGTCCTTGCACCATTTGATAAACAAATCGCGGCTTTCGCGGTCGAGATCGGTCAGGGCCAGGCGACACACACCATCTTTGGCGGTTTTGCCAATTTTGGCCATTTCCATCAGGCTATCCCACAGGCGGTCCCCGTTAATTTTCAGGTTCCGGGTCGTTAACGCAGCAGTCATTGAAGAATTTCCTTTCATATGTGGGGCATATAAATGTGTATTAAGCCTGCTGCGGTTACTCGGCAGCGTCGCGCATCGGGTTAAGCGGATGTTGCGGCCAGCTCATATAGGGTTTATCGGTTTTAACCGGCTCCATCGTGATGCAATCGGGGACCGGGCAAATGTGGTAACACAGGTTACAGCCCACACATTCCGCGTCGATCACCACAAATTCCTTGCCACCTTCGGGCTTGACATTCATCGCAATCGCCTGATGCGAGGTATCTTCGCAGGCAATATGGCACCGGCCGCATTCGATACATTTATCCGGGTCGATCACGGCTTTAGTATCGAAATTCATGTTCAGTTCGTTCCAGTTTGCCACCTGCGGCACTGCCTTGCGGGTAAACTGGTCAACGCTGGTGTAACCCTGATCATCCATCCATTGCGACATGCCGTCCATCAGGTCGTCAACCACGCGGAAGCCATAAATCATGGCCGCTGTACACACCTGCACCGCGTTCGCCCCCAGCGCCATGAATTCTGCGGCATCCTTCCAGGTGGTAATGCCGCCAATACCCGAAATTTCCAGCGCCTGTGTTTCCGGCGTCCGGGCAATTTCGGCCACCATGTTGAGCGCAATCGGCTTGACAGCCGACCCGCAATACCCGCCGTGCGTACCTTTGCCATCCACCATCGGTTCAGGCACCATCTGGTCAAGATCGACGGAAATGATAGAGTTAACAGTGTTAATAAGCGACACCGCATCGGCCCCGCCCTTAAGCGCTGCTTCGGCGGACCACAGGATATTGGTGATATTGGGTGTCAGCTTGGTAAAGACGGGAATATCCACCGCTTCCTTGACCCAGCGCGTCACCTGTTCAACCATTTCCGGTACCTGACCGATGGCAGACCCCATGCCGCGTTCGCACATGCCATGCGGGCAGCCAAGGTTAAGTTCAATGCCATGCACCCCGCTTTCGGCAATCTGCTGGGCCAGGTCTTTCCAGGCGCGTTCTTCAATCGGGGCCATCATCGACCCGATAATCACATGATCGGGCCATTCTGCCCGGCATTCGCGAATTTCCTGAAGGTTGAGCGCCAATGGACGGTCGGAAATCAATTCGATATTGTTAATGCCCAAAAGGCGACGGTTTTGGTCGTGATGCGCCCCATAGCGCGACGATACATTAACCACGGGCGGGTCAATACCCAGCGTTTTCCACACAACGCCGCCCCAACCGGCCTGAAAGGCGCGCACGACATTGTATTTCTTGTCCGTCGGCGGTGCGGATGCCAGCCAGAACGGGTTAAGGCTATCGATACCAGCAATCTTGCAGCTTAAATCAGCCATGTTCTCTCTCCTCGGCGGGCAATGCTCAGGCGGTTTTCAAAAAGGCATCAATGGCGATGGCGGCACATTTGCCATCTTCAACCGACTGAACGGTCAAATCCTCGCCGCTTTTGATACAGTCGCCCCCGGCAAAAATACCCGGTGCCGTTGTTTGATAGGTGTCATCCACCACAATCTTGCCGCCGGAAATTTCCATGCCTGCAAGGTCATCGGTTTTGATTTTTTGCCCGATAGCTTTTAAAACCTGATCGGTTTTGACCTCAAACCTTTCGCCAGTGCCAACCAGTTTGCCACTGGCATCAAGCGCAGTTTTTTCAAACACCATGCCCATCAGGCGGCCATTGGCTTTAATCGCGACCGGTTTGGCCCAATAGCGCACGATCACGCCATTGATTTTTGCCAGTTCCTGTTCAAATTCGGTGGCCGACATGTGGTTTGGCCCGCGACGATACACCAGCGTTACCTCATCCGCGCCCAAGCGTTTGGCCTGCACGGCGGCATCAATGGCGGTATTGCCCCCACCAATCACCACAACCGATTTGCCCACCGGCATGGTTGATTTATCGACCGCCTGACGCAAGTTTTCGATAAAATCAATCGCGTCATCAACGCCATCGGCTTCTTCGCCCGACAAACCCAGATTATTGCTTGTGCCCAGGCCAACACCGACAAAAACGGCGTCAAACTGCGCGCGAAGCGCGCCTAGCGTCACATCACGACCCAGCGCCTTGCCATATTCAATGTCAATGCCACCAATACCCAACAAAAATTCAACTTCGCGCTGGGCAAAATCGTTGGTCATTTTATAGGCCGCCAGGCCATATTCATTAAGGCCGCCTGGCTTTGCCTTGGCTTCAAACACCGTCACATCATGGCCCAGCATGGCGCAACGGTGCGCGCAAGACAAACCGGCGGGGCCAGCGCCCACAACCGCAATTTTCTTACCGCTGGTGGCAGCACGTTTAAACGGATGGGGTAAATTGCGCGCCATTAAATGATCCACGGCATAACGCTGCAAACTGCCAATTTCGACGGCTTCGTCTTCGGCCACGTTGCGCACACAGGCCTGTTCACACAGCACTTCTGTCGGGCAGGCGCGCGCGCAGGTGCCGCCCATAATGTTGGCCGACAAAATGGTTTTCGCCGCCCCATCGGGGTTTTGGGTGCTGATTTTGCGGATAAAGCTCGGGATATCGATAGATGTGGGGCACGCCGTAACACAGGGTGCGTCGTAACAATAAAGGCAGCGATTGCTTTCGGCCATCGCCTGCAATGATGAAAAAGGCGGATGCAGATCGGTAAAATTATCGTCGATGGCAACCGCCGACATCTGGCCGGTTTGCAAAGCGGGCTTTGCCTGCTGGGTCGTCATTCCATGTCTCTCCCTGCGCTAAAGGCGTCCTCTCCTGCGTCAGCGAAAGACATGTTTGCGTTGAAATACACGCTTTGGATACAACAAGGGCGTTGATGGCACAGCAAACGCTGTTCCCCCTGATATATCCGGCACGATGCATTCCTGGCGTTTTTCAACAGATCCGTTGCCATCATGCAACAAGACCCGTCAATCCCGTTTTTTTCCCTGCCGCGTTTTTGTCATTTAGCTTTGCAGACGCGGTCAGGTGCCTCTCTCTGACCTATGCAGAATGACCAATCCTGATCATTTGGTCAAGATTAAAATACATCCGGCAAAAGCCCTTTAAAAACCCGTTTGCTGGCCGGTTTCAACCTGCCAAAACCGCCCTCATTCAATAATTGAAACAAACCAGATCTAAATTACAGATTGCTTTTTCGGAACATACAACAACCATAAGCGTTCAATCCTTCATTCTGGGGATTGCGGGGGCATGGGGAAGTTCAGATCAGCCTCTCTGTTTCACGCGCCACAGATTGTACCGGCAAACAGGGAGGATCGTGCGCACCACAACACCCCGTAACTTTCCCCTTCATGGAGCAAGAAAAATGTCTGAACACCCCATATTGGTCGGGTTTGACGGCACCGACGCAGCCCACCGTGCCGTCAAATTTGCCGGCATACGTGCCGAAGCCGAAGGCTGCCCCATTCATATTGCCTATATTCTGGAATGGTCCCCCTACAGCTTTCTTTCCGCACAGGAACTTGAAGAACGCCACCAGCGCCGCAGCGAAGAACTGATCCGCGCAGAGGCCACCCTTAATCCCGCCCTGGAAATTTTAAAAAACAAAAACATCAACGTCACCTACGAAGTCCGTTACGGGCATTCGGGCGAATTGATGTGCAAAATCGCCAAAGAAAAACAAGCTACCCAGATCATCATTGGCCGCAAGGGCGGATCGTCACTGGGTGCGCGATTGCTGGGCAGCCTTGCACTGACACTGGTTCAGGCCGCACCGCTTCCGGTCACTGTTGTCCCATAAGCCAGCCCCCTTACCACCGGGAAGACAAGCAAACAAAAAAGACAAAATCAGGAGCACCTCATGTTTTCGCTAAAATGGATTCCTGCCAGCATGGCTGGTATCGCCATTTTATCCTATGCCCCCCTGGCCCAGGCGCAAGAAGGCGGCATGGACCAGGTCATTAACGAAACAATCGCCCCGATTTCGGATGTCATCGCCGGGGCGATTTTTTATACCATCCCCATCGGCGACACAGATTTCCCCCTTATCGTCGGCTGGCTGGTTTTAGCCGCCGCCATTTTCACCCTTTATTTCGGGTTTGTGCAATTTCGCAAGTTTGGCCATGCCATCGCACTGGTCAAAGGCGACTATTCCGACCCCGATGATGCCGGTGAAGTATCGCATTTTCAGGCCCTGGCAACGGCGCTTTCGGGTACCGTCGGCCTTGGTAATATTGCCGGGGTGGCCGTTGCCATATCCATTGGCGGGCCAGGTGCTACATTCTGGATGATTTTGGCCGGGCTTTTGGGCATGGCATCAAAATTCACCGAATGCACACTGGGCGTTAAATACCGCAATGAATATGCCGATGGCCGCGTTTCGGGCGGGCCAATGTATTATTTGACCAAGGGCCTTGCCGAACAGGGTAAACCGGGGCTGGGCCGAATATTGGCCATTGTTTTTTCCATTTGCTGTATTGGCGGGGCTGTTGGCGGCGGCAATATGTTTCAGGCCAACCAGGCGTTTCAGCAAATTGTTAATGTCACCGGCGGCGACCAAAGTTTCATCGCAGATAGTGGCTGGCTGTTCGGGTTGGTCATGGCGATTATTGTCGGTATGGTCATTATCGGCGGCATCAAATCCATTGCCAAGGTTACCGAAAAAATCGTGCCGTTAATGGCGGTGATTTACGTGCTATCCGGCCTGGTCATTATCGGCATGAATATCGAACATGTTGGCGATGCCTTTTACCGCATTTTTGACGGTGCTTTTACCGGGGCCGGTGTGGCTGGCGGGACTGTCGGGGCGCTGATCCAGGGGTTCAAACGTGCGGCATTTTCCAACGAAGCCGGTATTGGTTCTGCCGCCATTGCGCATTCGGCTGTCCGCACCAAAGAACCCATCACCGAAGGCTATGTTGCCCTGCTTGAACCCTTTATCGATACCGTGGTGATTTGCACCATGACGGCGGTTGTCATTACCATTTCGGGGCAATTGCAAACCAACCTGACCGGGGTTGAACTGACATCGGCGGCTTATGCCACCGCATTCACCTGGTTTCCGATGATTCTGGCCCTTGCCGTGGTGCTGTTTGCCTTTTCAACCATGCTGTCCTGGTCCTATTACGGGCTAAAGGCCTGGACCTATCTGTTTGGTGAAGGCAAAGGCAAGGAAATCGTCTTTAAGGCCTTTTTCTGCCTGTGCGTGATTATTGGTGCCAGTATGAATTTGGCACCTGTCATCAATTTTTCAGATGCGATGATCTTTGCCATGGCCCTGCCCAACATAGTGGGCCTTTATTTTCTGATGCCGGTTGTGAAACGCGAAGCCACCCAGTATTGGCAAAAAATTGACCGGGGCGAGATCAAGAAGGTCAAATAACACCATGTAAGACGATAAATTCAAAACATCCCGGCAGCCATTTTGACAGCCGGGATGTTTTATAGCCAAACCGTTTATCAAGAAACGACAGGCGGGCTTTGCACATAGGCCAGCAGCAACCGGGCCACGGCAACAAAGCTGTCCATATGTGCGCGTTCATGCCCGTGCGAGGCATCCAACCCAAAACAAATCAACGACGCCCGGGTGTCGTATCCGGCCTCAAGGGCCGAGGCGACGTCGCTTCGATAAAACTTGAACACATCGCGCGAATGGTCAATGTCGTTTGCCCGGCACAAATCCATAAGATGGTGGTTCAAACGCCGGTCAAACGGGCCGGACATATCCATCATCGCAATGGTGACGCCATATTCGCTGGTGTTTTGGCCCGGTGCAAAGGTGCCGTTATCCACCGCCACCAGTTCACCCACATCCTGATCAAGCACATGCGCCCCACCCAGCCCGACTTCTTCGGCGATGGTGAAAATAACATGGCAATTCACCGGCAGTTCCAGCCGATTTTCCATAACCGCCTTGATCATGGCCAACACCGATGCCACCCCGGCCTTGTCATCAAGGTGACGTGACACCACAAATCCGCTGTCGGTAAATTCGGCATTGGTATCAACCGCGATCAAATCGCCGATATTGACCCCGACCGCCACCACATCGGCCTTGTTTGCAACCCGCGCGTCAAGGCGCACTTCCAACTGTGCCCAATCAACAGGCTGGCTATCAATCTCGGCATTATAGGTATGGCCCGATGCCTTTTGGGGCAAAATCGTCCCGCGCCAGCTTTTGCCATCGTCGCCATGCACGGTTACACGGGCACCTTCGGCAAAACGCGATGACCAATGCCCAACGGCAACCACCGCCAAACGCCCGTTATCCTTAATTTCCTTGACCATCGCGCCTAGCGTATCAACATGAACAGCCACGGCACGATCAGGGGCATGGCGTTTGCCGGGCAATTCTGCCCGGATGGCCCCGCGCCGGGTTAAATCAAACCTCACGCCAAAGGTTTTCAATTCGTTGCAAACAAAGGCAACGATGTCGTCGGTCATCCCCGTCGGGCTATGGATTTGCAGCATCCGACCCAGAATGGCAGCCAGATAGTCACGGTCAATATGCGGGGCGGACATGAAAACTCCTGTCAGTCATCGGGCCGAATTACATCTACGGCCAAATCAGTGTTTGGTAATAATAGAGGAAAGCGCCTGTAATTCAGGGCTTAACGGCTGATCGGGCGGTAAATCATTGCTGCCCACCCGAAGAAAACGGCGTTCAACGACGGCTTCTTGTTCTTCCATCAGGCGTTGGGCGGCGCACATATGCTGATAGGTAACGGCGCGAACGGTTTCACCATCGCCATTTTGCAATGCTTCAATCAAACGTAATTGATAACTGCGGCCCACCTCGCGCAATTCGGTATTGGGCTGGTCATAGATTTTCTTGCAAACCGTCAGGTTCATCAACAGATCAATCATGAACCGACACACAAAGGCCAGCAATGGATTGGGGCAAATCTCAACCAGAACCAGATGAAATTCCAGTTCCTTGATCCGCTGGCGATGGGCTTCTTCGATGGTGGCGGGCTGGCGGGCGTACCATGTCATCTTTTCTTCCAGGCGCACAAAATCGGCTTCGTCCATCCGGCCAATGCAGGCGGCAACCATTTCAGGTTCCAGCAAAATGCGTAATTCATAAATGTCGCGGATCGACAAATCCTTGAAAAAGAAATAGTTGCCCAACAATTCAACCGCGCGCTGTTCCGGCACGCTATCAATAAACGCACCGCCCCCCGGCCCGGTACGGGTTGCGATCAAGCCCTGGGTTTCCAGCGATTTCAGGGCTTCGCGCACGGTTCCCTTCGATGCCCCCAAAAGCGAAATCAGGTCCGCCTCCTGCGGCAGGCGCGAACCGGGACGCAGGCGTTTTTGCGCAATGTAATCCTTGATCGCTTCGCTGATCGCCTCGGGGCGTTTGCGGTCGCGCTTGCGCGTTTTATCCGCCGCATCCGGCCGGTTTTTGGGAAATATCGGGTGATCCGTCATCCATGCTCCATCTGCCGCCAGTGCGGCCCGTTTGCTGCCTTGCGCAGGCGCAGGCAAAACCAAACAAAATTAAATTCTGCGCCCCACCCTGTCTTATGTCATCCGATCAAGCGGGTGAAAACAGGCCGCTGCATGATTATCCAACCCGAAATCCGCTTTGGGCACATTTTTTCGGCAATCATCGCGCGCATGCTGGCACCGCGGGGCAAAAGCACAGCCGGGCGGGGGTGCCATCGGATCGGGCAATTCGGCACTGGCGTCCTCGACTTGCAAACCCCGTTTGCCCGGCACGGGCGCACTATCAAGCAATAAACGGGTATAGGGATGGCGCGGTGCCACAAACAGGGCCTGTCCGGCTGCCTGTTCAACAACACGGCCAAAATACATCACGGCCACACGGTCACTTACCGCCTCGACCACCGATAAATCATGACTGATAAAAATATAGGTTAAACCAAACCGTTTTTTCAGATCATCCAACAAGTTTAAAACCTGCGCCTGCACCGACACATCAAGGGCCGATACCGGTTCATCAAGCACGATAATTTCCGGTTCCGCCGCCAAGGCCCGCGCAATGCCCACACGTTGGGCCTGCCCACCCGAAAATTCATGCGGATACCGATCCAGAAATTCGGGACGCAAATTAACGCAGTCCATCAATTCTTCCAGCCGATCGGTCAGGGCCGGGCCCGAAAGATTGCGCAAATATCGCAGCGGTGCCGCCAGTGTTTCACGGATCAGCTTGCGCGGGTTGAGCGAACTGATCGGGTCCTGAAACACATATTGGATACGCCGCGACAGCGCATGGCGGTCACGCGCGAGCAAATCATTTAGCGGTTCACCCGATACAGTCACATTACCCGCACTGGGCCGATCCAACCCCACCAGCATCCGCGCCAATGTGGATTTCCCACAGCCAGATTCCCCGACAACGCCAAGGGTTTCGCCCTTACGCACGGCAATATCCACCCCGCGCACCGCATAAACAGATGGTTTTTTGCCCATAAAAAGGGTGCGTCCACCGCCAAAAACACGCACCAGATCGCGGGTTTGAAGAACAATGTCAGGCATGGTCGCCTCCCATCGGTTTGACACAACGCACCGCATGCCCCGCCCCCAAATCATCAAGGGCAATCGCCCCTGCCCGGCATGTGTCATCGGCGCGGTCGCACCGCTCGGCAAAGGCACACCCCACGGGTAAATTGTTTACCGCCGGGGGCAAACCGGGAATGGCCACCACGTTACGTTTGGCTTCGCCCAGCCGGGGCACACAATCGATCAGACGTTTGGTGTAGGGATGGGCGGGTTGTTGCAGAACCTGTTGTGTGGTGCCCATTTCCACGATCTGGCCCGCATACATTACGGCAACCCGATCGCAAATTTCCGATACCACGCCAAAATCGTGGGTAATAAACAACACCGATGTGCCATGTTCGGTGCGCAGATTATTCATCAATTTCAAAATCTGCGCCTGTACCGTCACATCAAGCGCTGTTGTGGGTTCATCGGCAATGATCAGTTCGGGTTCGTTGGCCAGCGCCATGGCAATACCGACCCGTTGGCGCATCCCGCCCGAAAGTTGGTGCGGATAGCTATCTGCGCGTTGTTCGGGGTTGGGAATACGCACCATACGCAACAGCAAAACCGCCTTGGCCCACGCATCCTTGTAACTGACACGGTTATGGGCACGGATCGCCTCGACCAGTTGGTCCCCCACCGAAAATAACGGGTGCAAGGTTGAAAGCGGGTCCTGAAAGACATAGGCGGCACGGCCCCCACGAATGGCACGAATTTCGCTGTCGCGCATGGCAAACACATCGCGACCATCAAGCATCACCCGCCCGCCAACAATGGTGCCCGGTGGCGATGCCACCAGCCCCAACAACGATAAGGCCGTGACGGATTTACCCGACCCGGATTCCCCCACCAGACCCACACATTCATTGCGGCCAACGTTAAAGGACACACCGCCAACGGCCTTGTAAACATCATCGCCCAGCACAAATTCCGTGCGTAAATCTTCGACCGCTAAAATGGGACCGGTGCCTGTTTTTGTATTTGCACCGGCACCTTTTTCGGTCGTCAGGGGATTGGAACGATCAATACGGGTGACAGGGGCCGGGCGGGCCAATGCGCCCGATTTTAAACGCGGGTCCAGCACATCGCGAATGCCATCGCCCAGTAAATTGATGCTCATGACCAGTAAAAAGATCATACCACCGGGAATGGCCGATAAATGCAGGGCGGTTGTAATCAGCTTGCGCCCCTCGCCCAGCATCGACCCAAGGTCGGCCTGCGGCGGTTGCGCGCCCAAGCCCAAAAAGCTAAGCCCTGCTGTTTCCAAAATCATCCAGCCCACCGTGGTCGACATGGTGATTACAATCACCGGCATCACATTTGGCAAAATCTCGCTTAACAGAATACGGATATGCCCCTTGCCCGACAAACGGGCAGCATCAACAAATTCGCGGTGGGCAATGCCAACCGTAACCCCACGAATATTACGGGCAAAAAACGGAATATTGACCACGGCAATGGCATAAAGCGCATTCATCAATCCCGGCCCCAATGCGGCAACAATGGCAAGGGCCAGCAGGATATAGGGAAACGCCATCACCATATCGATGCCGCGCATCAAAACATTATCGGTGCGTCCGCCGAAATAGCCCGAAATAATACCAATCGCCGAGCCAAACACCGCCGCAAACAACGATGCCGAAATGCCAACAGCCAGACTAACCCGTGTGCCCCATAACAGCCGCGATAATAAATCCCGGCCCAAATGGTCGGTTCCCAGAAAATGCCCGTCTGTCAAGGGCCGCAAAAGCCGGTTGGCCGGGTCGGTTGCATCCGGGTCGGTCAAAGGCAGCCACGGTGTGATGAGGGCGGCAATAATAACAACAGCCAAAATCATCGCCCCGACCAGGGCCAGATGATTGCGCGCCAGCAATTTAAAGGCCGAAGGGCGGACCGACGATTTACGGGGTTTTGCCGCCATTTTTGCGGTTGCTGCCGGGTTGCTCATGCCTTGACCCTCGGATCGATAAGATGTTGCAACACATCGGCAAACAGATTGAACAACACATAACTTGCCGCCACAATCACAACGCCCCCTTGCACCAGCAAAATATCGCGGGTGGCAATGGCGGTTACCAGCATCCGGCCAATACCGGGCCATTGAAACACGGTTTCAATGTAAACGGCCCCGCCCAGCACAAAGCCCGCCTGCACCCCGATCACGGGAATGACATTCACCAGTGCCGCCTTGAAAGCATGGCGATAAATCACCCGTCTTTCATCAAGGCCCTTGGCGCGGGCGGTGCGGATATAATCCTGTCGTAAAACTTCCAGCATGTTTGACCGCGTCAGCCGGGCAATCACCCCGGTTGCCACCACTGCCAACGTGATCGATGGCATAACCAGATGGCGCAACAGATCGGGCAGATCCCCGCCGCCGTAAATCGCATACATGCCACTGACCGGCAGCCAGCGAAGATTAACGGCAAACAGCAACATCATCATCAGACCCAGCCAGAATGACGGCACGGAAATCCCAATCAGCACCACAAAAGTCAGGGTTTTATCGGCCCAGCCATATTGCCGCACGGCCGACACCACACCGGTTAGCAGGCCCAAAATCGTACACAAGACCAAAGATGTTCCCGCCAAAATCAGCGTCGCGCCAAACCGTTCCAGAATTTCATCTAAAACCGGGCGGTTCAGGCTGTAAGACCGGCCAAAATCACCGTGCAGCATATGGGTCAGCCAAATCCAGTATTGGCTGATCAGTGATTTGTCCAGGCCCAGATCAGCACGTAATTTGGCAACATTTTCCGGGGTGGCATAAGATCCCAAAATCGCCAGGGCCGGGTCGCCGGGAATAAGCGACATGATTAAAAACACAATCACGGTCAGCCCGAACAGAACCGGGACCATCAAAACCAGGCGGCGAAGAATATAGACGTGCATGATTACGGCTCGTCGGTGTGAATGCGGGAAAAGACACCGGGTGCAAAAGGCATGATGTTTCGCACCCGGCCACATATCGGCATACGGCCCTATTCCTTGCTAACGTCTTTCAACAGCAGGAAGAATGACGGTTGCAGTTTAAACCCTTTTACCGCCGAACTGCTCACAGCATTCTGTTTCCAGTTGGCAATAAAAGCCCACGGGGCATCATCATGAACAATCTGTTGCATGTCGCGATACAGCTTGGCGCGTTCATTCTGATCGGTCGAGGTGCGGGCCTTTTCCAGCAATTCATCCACCTTGGGGTTGGAATAATAACCGGAATTAAAGCCACCCTTGTCGGGCCAGGCATCACTGCGCAGGGCCAGATACGGCAATGTATCGGGATCATTGGTCATCCAGGCCATTTCGGCCATGTCAGCTTTGCCTGCCAGCCCCGGATTAACCTTGCCCAGAAAAGTATTCCATTCATAGGTTTCGATTTTAACCTTTAAGCCGACCTTGGCCAGATCCGCCTGGATCGCCGCCCCCATCGGGATCGGATCAAGCATGCCCGAGCCGCCTTCGGTCACATAAAAGGTCACTTCCTTGCCCGTGGCCCCGGCATCGCTGATCAACTGTTTGGCCTTTTCCACATCATAGGGATAAGGGTCCAGGCTTTTATCATAGGCCCATGCAAAGGCCGGGGGTGTTGGCCCGGCTGCAACCTCGGCGGTGCCTTGCAACACATTATCCACCAATGCCTTTTTATTAATGGCATAGTTAACCGCCTGGCGAACGCGCTTATCCTTGAACGGGCCTTCCTTCATATTCAGGATCAGGAACCAAAGGTGCGGCCCCGCCTGCTGATAAACCTGAAAATTATCGTCACCGGCAAGGTTGGTCAAACTGTCAGGCGGCACCTCGACCATCAAATCAATACCGCCGGCCATTAATTCGGCCACACGCGTATTGGCATCGGTAATCGGGCGGAACACAACGGCGTCAAGTTTCGGCGCCCCATCCCAGTAATCGTCATTACGGCTGACCACCACTTTGGCGTTGCTGTCCCATTCTTCAAACTTGAACGGGCCGGTTCCCACCGGGTGACGGCCAAAATCCTTGCCGTATTTCTGAACCGCTGCGGGCGATACGATCAGCCCGGTTGGATAGGCCAGATTGGACAAAAACGGCGCATAAGGTTCTTTTAAGGTAAACTTCACCGTCAGATCATCAAGCACGTCGATTTTATCAACGGTGCTAAAGAAAAACGCCAGCGGAAACGGGCCTGTGTCATGTTCCGGGTGCTTTTCATCCAGCATCCGGTCAAAATTGTATTTTACCGCCTCGGCATTAAACGGGGTGCCATCATGAAACGTCACCCCGTCGCGCAGCTTGAAGGTATAAACCTTGCCATCGTCCGAAATGGTCCAACTGGTGGCAAGGTCGGGTTCGACCTCAAGGGTGCCGTCCTTATAGCGCACCAGACCATCATACATATTGACCAGAATGCGAAAATCATTGACCGCCGTATCTGCTGCGGGATCAAGCGATTTGGGTTCGGCGATCTGCCCGACCAGCAAAACGCCCGGTGGTGTCTGTGCCTCAGCCTGCCCGGCTGAGAATGTTGAAACTGTCAGGGCTGCTGCGACCAGCGCCCCCTTAAACAGGCTTTTCATTCAAGCCTCCCTGTTATTAAGCCTCTCGATCTCGCCCGGATCACAATCCGAACCTTGCGGCAACGACCGCTTGTTATTGTTCTGAACGTTTCCCGAACCAAAAGCCGTTGCCCGTCCTTTTGGCCATCACGGTTGCAAACTCTATTTATAATGATAAATTGGATTTGAGCAATTATTTATCATTATAAATTTACCCAAAACGGGTTGCCGCCTCTCTGACCAGGCAGGAAACATGACCTACTCTCTCATCGCGAAAGACCCGAAAACCAATGCCCTTGGCCTGGTTACCGCCACCGGCAACCTTGCCGTGGGTGGCTTTGTTCCGCACCTGTGCCCTGGGGTGGGCGCCATTGCCACACAGGGCTTCTCTACCAATTACTGGTATGGTGTTAACGGGCTAAAACAGCTGGAAAACGACGAAAATGCCGAGTCGGTGGTCAAAAACCTGACCGATGCCGACACGGGCCGAGATTATCGGCAAATGTTGTTGCTTGATGCAAAGGGCAATGGTGCGGCCTGGACAGGCCATGCCAACACCGCGCACCACGGCCATATCATTGCCCCCAATCTGGTTGCCGGAGGCAACATACTGGCCAGTGATGACGTTATTCCCGCCATGCAATCGGGCTTTGAACGGGCACTCAAAAACGGCGTATCGTTTTCGCGGGCATTGCTGTGTGCCTTAAAGGCGGCCTTTGAGGCGGGCGGGGATAAACGTGGCACCAGTTCGGCTGTGATCAGGGTTGTGACGCCAAATGCCCTGCCGCTGGATCTGCGCATCGACGATCATGCCCAGCCGATTGCCGAACTGCACCGCCTTTACGACATGACACAACAAAACGACTATCAGTCCTTCTTTGTGCGCCTGCCCACGCCGGATCATCCGCACCAATATTAGTCCTTACCACCAGAATATAATCCGCCGTCAAATCGCCGCATCACATATCGGAGGCTCCCATGCTGGGACAACTTGTTTATGACCGCCTGGAAGAAGCCGCACAATTTTCGCAATCCGGCCCCGGCGTCACCCGCCTGTTTCTAAGCCCCGAACATAAACAGGTTGCCACCTTGATCCGCGACTGGATGACACAGGCGGGCCTGCACACCGAAATTGATGCCGCAGGCAACATTATTGGCCGTGATGCCAAGGCCCAACAAGGTGCGCCCACATTGATCATGGGGTCGCATCAGGACACGGTGGTTTGTGGCGGCAAATATGACGGAATGCTGGGCGTGGCCCTGCCCATTGCCGTCATCGGCGACCTTTACAATCGCAACATCGATCTGCCGTTCGGCATCGAAATCGTCGCCTTCGGGGACGAGGAAGGAACCCGTTTTCAATCCACCCTTGTCGGCTCGCGCGCCCTTGCGGGCACCTTTGACCCCAAAGCCCTGGATGCAACCGACGATCACGGCATTTCGGTGCGCGCAGCCTTGCGCGATTTTGGCTGCGACCCCGATGCCATCGCACCCCTGAAACGCGACCGCAAAAACACACTGGGATTTTTGGAAATCCACATCGAACAGGGGCCTGTTCTGGAAAGCCGCGACCTGCCGGTTGGCATTGTCACCGCACTCACCGGCATTGAACGCCACCGCGTGCTGATCAAAGGCAAAGCCAGCCATGCCGGAACCACCCCGATGGATAAACGTCAGGATGCCCTGCTTGCCGCAGCCGATATTATTCACAAGGTCAATCAGGTCTGCCATGAAACCGAGGGCATGGTTGGTGTGGTCGGTAAAATCGAGGTTTCACCAAACGCGGTTAATGTCATTCCCGATACCGTCGATCTGACGATTGAACTGCGCGTGCCCGAACGCACCGTGCGTCTCAATGGCCGGGGTGCCATCCTGTCGTCACTTGGCACCATTGCGCAAAACCGTACTGTCGCCATTACGGCCGATAAAACATACGAGGCCGAAGGGGTGCCCTGTGCCAACTGGATGATGAACGGGCTGGAAGCCGCAATTGGCAAACAGGGCCTGGCCCCGCTGCGCCTGTTTAGTGGTGCAGGCCATGACGGCCTTGCCATGCATGATTTATGCGATATCGGCATGCTGTTTGTGCGCTGTAAAGACGGGTTAAGCCACCACCCCGACGAAGCGATTACCGCAGCCGACGCCGATATTGCCGCCCATGTCCTGGCTGAATACTTGCAAAATCTGGCCCGGTTCTGCCCAAAACTGGCAAAATAATAAAAGCAGTTACCCGCCGCGCATCCCGGCATTGCAAAGCCATGCCTTTGCAGAATGCCTGAAATATGCGATTTTGGGCGCAATCTGGCGTGCATTTGTGATATGACGCGCAGGTAAGAAAGAGAATTTCCCCGCATTCCATGAAAAAAGACCCGACGATATGAGTGATCAATCGCGCCGTTCCGAATTGTTGATGCCTGCTGGCTCTTTGGAAAAGCTAAAAATTGCCGTGCTGTATGGGGCTGATGCCGTTTACATGGGCACGCCCGATCTGTCATTGCGGGTCAAAAGCCAGATGACGCTGGATGATGTGGTTGAAGGCATTGGCTTTGCCCACGCGCATGGGGTGCGGGTTTATCTGACGTTAAACCTGTTTTCGCACAATAAAGACATCGCCAAGCTGCCCGAATATGTTGATACCGTGCGCAAGGTGATGCCCGATGGCCTGATTGTCGCCGATCCCGGCGTTTTCATGTTTGTGCGCGAACATGCGCCGGAACTTGATTTGCATGTCTCGACCCAGGCCAATGTCTGTTCGTGGCAAAGCGTAAAATTCTGGCAGCAGATTGGTGCCAAACTGGTTGTGCTAGGCCGCGAGGTTTCCTACGAGGAACTGACCGAAATTCGCGAAAAATGCCCCGACATCAAACTGGAAGCCTTCGTCCATGGCTCCATGTGCATGACTTATTCGGGGCGCTGCCTGCTGTCAAATTTCATGGCCGAACGCGGGGCAAACCAGGGGGCCTGTGCCAATTCATGCCGCTGGAAATACAAGGTCCATATGAAACTGAAAGACGGCACAGTCAAGGAACTGAAGCTGTCTGAAGAAAACATGGAAATGTTTGATTTCTTCCTTGAAGAAGAAATGCGCCCCGGCGAATTGATGGAAATTCAGGAAGACGAACGCGGGTCTTATATTTTGAACTCGCGCGATCTGTGCATCATGCCAAAACTGGAAGATTATCTGAAAATCGGTGTCGATAGCCTGAAGGTCGAAGGCCGCGGCAAAAGCCCTTATTATGCCGGGCTGGTCGCACGCGCCTATCGCATGGCGATTGACGACTGGTACAAGGACCCCGAAAACTGGTCGCCTGAACCCTATATGAAGGAACTGGCAACCATTCCCAACCGGGGCTATACGCTGGCCTTCCATGAAGGCCGCCTGACCAATTACGCACATGGATATGACAGTTCAAGCAACGTATCGGACTGGGAATTTGCCGGGCTGATCGAACGGGTTGAAGACGATGCCTTTGTCATTTCGGTCAAAAACCGCCTGTTGGCCGGGGACGTTCTGGAAATTGTGCCGCCCAGGGGCCGCAATACCATTTTCATCCGCATGTATGAATTCATCGACGCCAATACCGGCAAAATCGGCGAAGCCGTTCATGCCGGGGCCAAACCCATGGTCCGCATCTCGTTTTCATTGCTCGAACAGGAAGACCCGGATTATCTGCGCACCGCCTTCCCGCCGCTGACCATTATCCGCAAGGAAAAAGCCTTAACACCGGATGAATGGCAGCGCATGAAGCTGGATCAGGAAGGCCATAAAATTGAAATGGGCAAAGGCAACCCGGAACGCTACGACGTTAAACGCGATGCCCTGCAAACTGCCCTTGATGACCGCCAGAAAGACCGAAGCTTCCGCACCCCGCGTGTTGGCACCCAGGGCTGTTGTGGCCGGGGCTGCAACGGCTGCCTGATTTTCTGGCACGACCCGCAATACGCCAAAGCCCGCGAAATCCTTGGCAAACGCAAACAGGGCGAGATGCTGGAACATGACGGCAAGACGGTGGCGGCGGAGTAAAATTTTGTACCGCGTTTTTCTTTGAAAACTGAAACATACCGTTTGGGGACCCCCGATGAGTCATCCCCCCCCGAGAGGTGGAATAAGGCCCGGCACACCCAACCTCATCCGTAGCGGCTTGGCATCACAACGAACTCAAAAAAAACCTATCGATAAAAACTTTGATTTCCCAACAGGGCCAAACCAACGGAGCAAAGCAAAAGTACCGCAAAAACGATATTGATGATTCTTCCGATCAGCGGATTGGTTAAAAATCGCGAAAAAGTCACCCCGAATGCAAGCCACGTCATATTTACGACCACGATAACAGCCGCCAGAACAGCAACCTTGATTGCGCCATCCCACCCCGCTTGCGCCGGAATTATGATATGGCCCGAATAAACCGCACCTATGGCCGCAAAAGCCTTCGGGTTGGTAATCGCCAAAATTATCCCGGGTAAAAACGTGGGTATACCCGCTATTGCACGTCCTTTTGCGTGACGGTCTGACGGGCCAATTGGTGCGCTGGCAATCTTCCATGCGAGATAAATAATATAAACCGCAGCAACTAATTGAACCACAATCAGCATGACGGGCTGAACAGAAATCAGCGCTGTAACACCAGTTGCAATAATCAGCAAAACAGCGGTCGTACCGATTATAATCCCCAACAAATAACGCAAGCAGCACTGAAACCCGAACGCGGCCCCCAAACTGGCAAGACTAAGCGTCGCCGGCCCCGGGCTCCCCATGAGCGGAAATGCCGCAAGTAACAGAAGTATAATTTTACTTAACATGATTATGCCGCAGCCAAGGCACTGCGCTCCCGGACCAGAAGATGAAGCAAGGCAGACAACAAGCCTAAAACAATTGCTAAAAACCAGACGGCATCGTAACTGTCGAAACGGTCAAACCAGATCCCGCCTAACCAGACACCGACAAACCCGCCAAGCTGGTGACTAAGAAAAACAAACCCGAAAAGCGTTCCCATCACCCGCGGCCCAAACATAACCAGAACAAGAGCACTGGTCAGCGGAACAGTCGAAAGCCAAAGTCCCCCCATCAGGAACCCGAATATCATTACCGAGGTCGGCGTAACCGGAAGCGAAACAAACCCCAGAATAATAATCGCCCGTAAAACATAAATCATCGCCAATACATAGGGCTTGGGGAAAATACCCCCCAAACGCGAGGCCAACAGCGTGCCAAAGATATTGGCAAATCCCGCCAGAGCCAGGGCACGCAACCCCAAAGCACGCAATTCCTCGGGCGAAAGTTGGGTGCCGGTGCAGAAGTTCTGAACATAGTTCGGAAGATGCGCCGTAATGAAGGCAAGATGAAAACCGCAAACAAAAAACCCGGCACTCAGCATCAGAAAACTTGAATGACCAAAAGCCTGCCGAATGGTCTGTTGCAGGTAAACAGGTGCATCCTCCGTAATCTTTTTATGATCAGCACGCAAAAACGGAATACAAAAGGCCATCGGCACTAACATGGATGTTACAATCAGCAGCGTTATACGCCAGTCAAAAGATGCGATCAGCCACGATACGATCAAAGGCAGCAAAGCCTGCCCGACAGACCCCATCGCCGAGGTGACACCCAGGTAAAAACCGCGTTTTTCCAGCGGCGCTGCCCGACCAACCACCGCAAGAACGGTTCCAAAGGCCGTGCCGGAAATGCCCATACCAACCAAAACACCCGCCCCCAAATGCTGGGCCAAGGGCGAGGTTCCGGTGACACAAACGACCATTCCTAAAACATACAAAAAGAAGCCCAGCCAAATCGCACGCCGGTCGCCAAATTTGTCCGCAATGATGCCAAAACCGGGCTGTGCCAACCCCCAAACCAGATTTTGAATGGCAATAGACAGTGAAAAAATCTGGATCCGACCTGCAAAAAGGTCATCTGACAACGGCTGAATGACCCCGCCAAAAACCGCCCTTACGCCAAATGCCAAAGCAAGTACAACGCTGCCCGCCGTTACGATTATAACGGTATCGTTCGATCCTTTGCATAACGCCTTCGATTTCATTGGCTGTCCTTCGCTGCCATACGTGTAAACCGGATAATCACCGATAGCGGCAATTCACGCTTTACCTTGAACAGAATGGTAACAGGGGCTAAAACTTAAAAATAACGAATATATCTGAACTCTCAATTTCGAAATTGTGAAATGAAACCCGCTTTCGACATAGATGCGCTACGCGCAATTGTAACGGGAAACGACCTTGGCAGCTTTACGCGGGCAGCAATTCATTTGGGCCGGTCGCAATCTGCAATCAGCATGCAACTAAAAAAACTCGAACATCAAACCGGTCAGCAACTTTTCATTCGCAAAGGGCGTGGACTGGTCCCAACCGAAGCAGGTGAAACGTTTGTCGCCTACGCGCGGCAAATTTTAGCCTTAAACGACGAAGCCGCGTTCGCAATGGGAACCGCAACAACCACCGCATCGATACGGCTTGGTCTTCCGCAGGATTTCTTTGACGACGTCATGCCCGCCACCCTCACGTCGTTTGCCAAAACCCATGACACTGTCCATATCGATGTGCGCGCAGGCGAAAACCACAGCATTGCAGAAGAAGTCCGGGCGGGCCGCCTTGATGTCGCCATCGCCTTTTTTAATTGCGGAAGCCCGGAAACAGGCGATGTTTTGTGCAAATTGCCAATGCGCTGGCTTGCCCATGCCAATATAGCAAATCAATTGGAACTAAATCCGTTGCCACTGGTGCTGTTTAACCATCCCTGTCTGTTTCGCCAGGCTGCCCTTGCCATGCTTGAACAAAAGCGGCAACGCTGGCGGGCAGCGTTAACAACACCCAGCTTACCAGGTATATGGGCCGCATTACGATCCGGTCTCGGTGTTGCGGTACGCACCGAACATGGTAAACCAAAAGACATTACCTGCGCCGACAACGCATTGAACCTTCCCCGACTGCCTGAAATTGAAGTGCGCTTGCTGTGCGCGCCGAATATTTCAGCCCTCGCCAAAGACGTGGCCAAAACCCTTCGTCGGGAAACACTGGCAAGGGTCTGGTAATTTTCCGACACCGACACACGTAACGGAACCGCTATGATTAACCAGCATCAATCCCCCGCGCGCTCTCGTCCAATCGCCGCAACAATTGCCGTGGTCATCCGAAACGAACAGGTTTTACTGGTCCGCAGGGCAAATCCGCCCGACGTGGGAAAATGGGGTTTCCCGGGTGGAAAAATTGAACAGGGTGAAACACTGGCGCAAGCCGCCCTACGCGAACTTAAGGAGGAAACCGGTATCTCGGCGGACATATTGCGTGTTTTTACCGCAACAGATGCCTTCGAACAGGACAAAAACGGACAGATACAGCGCCATTTCATTTTGATTGCAATGTTATGCCGCTGGAAACATGGCGAACCGGTTGCAGGCGACGATGCACTGGAAGCCCGCTGGTTGCCAATTGGCAACCTTGAAACATCCGGCCTGGAACTCAGCCTTGACGTCGCCGAAGTTGCGCAGCAGGCGGCACAGATTATGTCAGAATTTCAGCAATAACCCGTTTGCCACACGCCAAAGATTGTCCCCTGTCGCATTTGGCAGCGCTCAGCCCGCTATCACAAGCTTGCTTCCTGCGGCATCGATCTGCGTACGGGCGGCATCCGAAGGGGAGGCATCGGTAATCACAGCGGAAAACGCCGAGAATGGGGCCAGAACATGTAAAGCTGTATGGTCGAACCGCAAATGATTTATAAGCAATATTGATCGCGTTGCAGCATCCATCATCCGTCGCTTTGCCCGTGTGATGTCGTCATCCATGTGGTAGACGCGCCCCTCTCCTGCTGCTGGCGTCGATATAAACGCAATATCGGCACGTAAAGCATCAAGGGCGTCTTCCGTCACCCGCCCGACCCAGGCATTGTATTTCGCCGAATAACGCCCGCCAAGCGCAAGCACAGTAATCCCTGCTTCACACTTCAACGCCTCCATAACCGCATCATTATTGGTAATAACCGTAAGCGGTCGTTTTTCCGGCAAAAGACTGCCCAGCACCGTGGCTGTGGAGCCGTCATTGACCATAACCGTCATGCCCGGTTCAACCCATTCAAGGGCGGCGCGTGCCATGCGTTTTTTCAGGTCATGTCCCTGAAGGTGGCGAAAGCGAAAATCGCTTTCAAATTGCGAACCAGGTTCAATGGTCGCGCCACCCCGGATCCGGCGTAGCAAACCTTCCCCTTCCAGATCATCAAGGTCACGATGAATGGTCATCTTCGATACGCCGAAGGATTCTGCCAGTTCATCAAGCTGCACTTCGCCATTGCGTACCAGTGCATCCAGAATCTGCTGCCTGCGGTCGTCTCGTTTCATGGGGTGTCCTTTTTATGCGTCTATACGTGATCAATCCAGAAGCGCGCGCGCCGTTCTTTCGTCAGTGATCAGCCCGGCCACCCGGCCCGAGCGCAACACCGCCCGGATCGCATTGATCTTGTCCGGCCCACCCGCAACCGCAACAATATCCTCTTTGCGCTCAGGATCATAGCCCACCGCAAGCGTTCGGGCCGATAGCGTGGTTTCAACCACGTCACCCACCGCATTAAAGAAATCGCCCAGCATTTCGCCCTGTGCCCCGGCGGCAGCAATTTCCTCGATTTCCGAAGGTTCAATCATGCCCGATGAAACAAGCTGCGCATCCGCCGTTGTCGTCCCAATCCCCACTATTTTTAGCGTTGCTGCCTGCGCCATGTGGAACACTTCGTCTACCCCGCGCTGCGAAAGCAGCACTTCGCGATCTTCCACGGTATTGGCAAAAAACGGAACCGGCATAACATAGGCCCGTGCCCCGGTTTTTTCGGCCAGACGGTGCATCACATCATGCGGATTTGCCGAGAAATTTCGGGTCAATCCCCCAAGAAGAGAAACGAAATGAAGCCCCCTGGCGTCAATCCGGGGTAATTGCCGCGTAATTTCGGCCAAAGTCCGCCCATGGCCCAGCCCGATGATCGAATGCTCGCCCGCTTCGAACTGGCGTTTCAGGTAAGCCGCCCCTGCCAAAGCCAGCGCCCGCACCGGCAGCCCTTCCTCACCGATATCAGGTGCCACTTCGCAAAGTTTAAGGTTATAGGCCTCAAATAACCGCGTTTCGAGTTGAACACATTCAACAATATCGCCTTCAATCGTGACTTTGACACGCCCGTCAGCCACGGCCTTGGCGATAAGCCGGTGCGCCTTGACCGATGGCAGGCCAAGCCTTTTAGCGACCTTGGCCTGTGTAAGGCCGCCGACGTAATGCATCCAGGCAGCACGAATGGCCAGTGTTTCGTCCGTATCGTTCATAATGTCCTTCAGCCCGGCCGGGCATCAACCTGGCAGATTACTTTTTGACAGAGGCCAGGGCGCTGCCAAGAAAATACCCACCCAAACAGTACGTTATCAGAGTTTCAATGCCGATGCACCCGTATCAATATAGGGGGCCCAAAAGGCCACACTCTCGGCAATCTGGGGGATCACTTCCCGATCATCGGGTTCACGTTCCTTAAAGGAAAGCTCCAGGCAGATTTCATTATTCTGTGCGCCTCCGTCGGCAAAAGCCGCCAGCAATGGTTCGGGCTGAATACGCCCGCGCGCATTAAATTCGGCGGTAAAAGGGCGATGCCCGCCCTTGTCCATCAGGCTTTGTTTAATATGAATAATCGGCGAAACACGCGGAACGGCACGCGCCCAGGCATAGGGGTCAAAATCATCGGGGTTGTCGGATGTGACATCGCCGTGATCAATATCGGCCATCATCCACATCGGAATTGCCATATCAGCCGCCGTCAGTCGGTCCTGCAATGCAATGCATTCCCCAATCGTCTCGCCAAACTCCCTCGCAATACTCATAGGTTCCCAGAACACATAATCCAGGCCCGCGGCCTTCCCGTGCTCGGCCACTTCGGACCAGCAATCGATTGCAACGCGGATCATTCCTTCGCGTTGTGCCGGATCATCCTGTTCACGGTAGGGCAGAATGGCAAACTGCGTACCAATGGATGTTCCACCAAGGTCGGCAATAATATCGGCAAAGGTTTTAAACCAGTTGACATAATACTGCCGCACATCACGGTCCGGATGACCAAAATGGTTCAACCGGCCATAAGGCCCGGTCATCCCCGATGTTACGCGCACACCGGTCCGTTCCAGTGCCGCCCCCATCTGGCGCGTCAAACGACGGATCACCGATGCCGGCCAGGACGGATTGATAAATTCATGTGTTAATTGCAAATCGCGAATGCGCAATTCACGCGCGACACACTCGATCAAATCATCGGGATCGGCAAAACGATTTACCAGCGGGTTGGTATTAAGGGAAAGGGTCAGGGCCATTAACATGCCTCCGCTTGTGATGTGTCAAACCATTCACGAAAGGCGGCAATCTCGCTTGCGCTCATATCCAGCCGGTGCTTGGTGCGACGCCAGATAATATCTTCCGCCGTTACCGCCCATTCATTTTTCACCAGCCAGCGCACTTCGGCCTCGTAAAGACGGGCGCCAAAATACCGGCCTAGCCCATCGACGCTGTTTGCCGTGCCAACAATATGGCGCGTCAATGTGCCATAGCGGCGGCCGTAATATTCGCGCAACTGGCGGGTCATCCACGGAAATTCGGCTTTCAGGGTTTCACGAAAGGCTGAATAATCGGCATTGGGCATATCCCCGCCTGGCAAGGGGGCACATTCGGTCCAGTCCTTGCCCATATCGGGAAAAATATGACGGATTTCGCGCATCCCGCGTTCGGCCAGTTCACGGAACGTGGTGATTTTACCGCCAAAAATGTTCAAAAGCGGTGCGCCACCCTTTTCATCAAGATCAAAAACATAATCCCGGGTCACCGCCGAAGGATTGCCGTTGCCGTCGTCAAAAAGCGGGCGCACCCCCGAGAAGGACTCAAGAATATCTTCACGTCGCAGTTTTTCCTTGAAATAGCGGTTCACACAATCAAGCAGATAGTTGATTTCATAGTCATCAATCGCAACATCTTCGGCCCGCCCCTCATAGGCAATGTCGGTTGTGCCAATCAGAGCCTTGTCACCTTCGTAGGCGTTAATAAAAATCACGCGCTTGTCATCGTTTTGCACAAGGTAACTGTGCGGGCCTTCCCAGAATTTGGGAACGATGATGTGACTGCCTTTAACCAACCGCACATTCCGCGTCGAATTGGCACCGGCAACCCGTGTCAGCACATCTGTTACCCATGGGCCAGCCGCATTAACCAGGCATTTGGCAACAAATTCCCGCGTTTCGCCGGTCAGTTTGTTTTGCGTTGTAACGTGCCATTTGCCACCTTCGCGACGCGCACTTGTTGCCGGTGATCGCGTCATGACAATCGCCCCGCGCTGTGCGGCATCCAGCGCATTTAATATCACCAGTCGCGCATCGTCGACCCAGCAATCGGAATATTCAAAACCGCGTGTATATTTATCAAGCAGTGGCGCACCTTCCGGGTCACGCAAAAGATCAAGAGTGCGTGTGCCGGGCAGCTTCTTTCGCCCGCCAAGATGATCGTAAAGAAACAGCCCCAGGCGTACCAGCCAGGCGGGCCTGTCCTGCGGGGAATGGGGCAAAACAAACCGTAACGGCCAAATAATATGCGGGGCCGCATTCATCAGCACCTCGCGTTCGATCAATGCCTCACGCACCAGACGAAACTCGTAATATTCCAGATACCTAAGCCCGCCATGCACCAGCTTGCCCGAACGCGAAGACGTGCCTTCGGCAAGGTCATCCTTTTCACAAAGGGCCACCTTCAGGCCACGTCCGGCAGCATCGCGGGCAAAACCAGCCCCGTTAATGCCGCCGCCAATAACAAATAGATCCAGTTCCTGCGTGCTCATGTCACGATCCTCCTTGCGCGGTTCGTGGCGCATCAATGTCGGGGGCTGTTTTACGCTCGCGATGTTTCGCCAACTGGTCCCATACCGGTTCCAACGCCTCGCGGGCTGCGGCATAGGCAGGATAAAGTGCGCTATAGGTTGCTTGCAGTGCCGGGTCCGGTGCCTCGGTGTTCCCCAGCAAGGGTGACACCCATTTCGCAACGCAGCTTTCCATGTCGGGATAGGCACCAATCGCAACGGCAGCCATCATGGCACACCCTGCGGCACCGGCTTCTTCGCGGGCCGATACGCTTACAGGTGCCCCAACCGATGCGGCAAGAATACCGCGCAAAGCCTTTGATCGCGCGGCACCCCCGGTCAAACGCAATTCCTGCGGCAAACCATCCATCGCGCCATAACAATCCCGTGCTGCCATGCCCAGGCTTTCAACAACGGCACGAATTAAATCGGGAAAACGGTGTCCGGCGGACAGCCCGACAAAACCGGCACGGGCATTGGCGTTAACGATCGGCCCGCGCTCACCTGCTTCAGAAACATAAGGTTGATACAGCAACACCCCCGGTTCGGACCGCGCCAACCAGCCATCAATCCGCGCCACCAGGTCTGCATAATCATGCGGATGACCGGTTTCGCTCATCAAATCGGCGGCCACCCGCAATGCCCAATCGATGTTAAGGGTGGCGGCCATATTGGTTTGAACCTGTGTCACCATCGCCTTTGCGGGCAGGCAAATCACATAACCCGATTTGCCATTCAGGCGAACATCGTCCGCACGAACCGAACGCATATGAACGCCCGTCGACCCAATGGTCGAGCACGCAGCGCCGGGTGTGCCGGTATAAACACCCGCGCCAAGCGCCGTCATCACCATATCAACATAACCAAGGGTCACGGGTGTTCCTGCAAGCAGGCCAGTTTGTGCGGCGGCGGTGTCACTCAGGGGATGTGTTATCTGGCTGCCATCAATGATTTGCGGCAGTAAATGGCGTTGTTTCGCCAATTCAAGCGCATCAACCACCAGGTCGGAATACTGGCGGGTACGGAAATCGCCAAAAGTAAAACTTGCTTCTGACGGATCGGTTGCCCGAACACCGGTCAGGTTAAGGTACAGCCAGTCCTTGCAATGCAGGGCGATCTCGGCCTGATCAAGCAGTTCCGGGTAATATTGTTGCATATGCGCCATTTGCGCACCCTGCTGGCACGTATTTAGCGCCGTGCCGGTTGCCTGAAAACGTGCCGCATTTTTTGGGTTTTCGGCCAGTCTGCGGGTGGTTTCGGCCGCCCGCGCGTCAAGCCACAACCAGGCATCCCCCACCGCGCGGTCTCCCTGCCCGACAAGCCAGGTGCCATCGCCCTGGGCGGTAACGGCAAGTGCTGCCGTGCGTTGGGGAAAGTCATCTATCTGTTCGCCAAGGATACGCAACGCACGGGCGCAATCCGCCCATGTCCGGTCCATATTCTGGGTTGCAGCGCCATTTGGGCCACTGTCATACTGGTTGGTAACAGCTGCCGAACCAAGCTGGCAGCCCGTCAGGCTAAACGCCACCGCCTTGATAACGGACGTACCCGCGTCGATACCGATGATGATGTCACGCTCAGCCATACTGCACCCGTTCGTCGCGCAAATGACCAATCATGCAAAGCGCATGAGTCATGTGACCTCCTCCCTTTATTTATGCCCTGCGACCTGATTGGCCGATGCAGTTCTTGCCGGAGCCATTTTGCCCGGGTTGATTTAAGCATAATCGCACAAAGTCACATGTCGAGTGTAATTTTTTTCTTTTCCAGAAATTTTTTTCAGTTATGGTAATCAGCACGGACCGAATACCTCACCTGCCAGACGGTTCAAAAAGCTGGTGCAAAAACAAAGGGGTTTCGGTGCGTGACAGGCGAAACGGGCGCAAGCGCGGCTCGCCTTGTGAATCGGGAGGATTCTGGCCTGCACCAAGACAGGCCGAGCTGGTTGTCATCGGCGACGCGCATTTTCTGTCCACCATTCAGGTGACATCGAAGTTGCGCATCCGCCGGAACAGGGATCAGACAAAGTCGTGACCAGCGGCTTTGCGCCAGCATCTCCCGCAAAGAAACAACAGGCTCCGTCGGGGCCGACGGGAGGAGCGAGAGGCCATGAGTGCCAATGATATATCCATTATCTCCATGAAACCGCGTCTTGGCAGGCGGGGCATGTTCATCGCAGCAGCAGTGCTTTGCATCACGGCTGCAATCGCCCTTGATACCACTGTCGTTACCATTGGGTCAGAACAGGACACCCGGACGGCAGGCTTTTCGCCTGACGCCTATGGCGCCAAAGAATTCCCCCGAATCCGCAAGGATGTTGACTCTCGCGCCGTCGATGCGCCAACCCTGGCCGCCGCACTGGCCAAGGATAAAACCGCCGCTGGAAAGAAATATGGCACGGGAGGTGCCATACCAGTATTGCCTGTCAAACTGACCGGTAGGGTGGGCGAAGGCAAAAGCGGTATTTATGACGTGGCCGTAGACGGCGTTGAAAATGTGCGCATCCGTGTTCAGACCGGCCCTGCCATTAATGGCACCGACTTACGCGATGCCCCTGGCGACATCGCCTTTGGCGAATTTAAAAACCAGATCGAATATCAGGACGCCGGTGCAGGCATTAACCGGGCCATGAAATCCGACGTTCTTGAAGGATTTGATAATACAGCCCTGACCGGCAAGACAATTTCCGTCACCGGTGTTTTCAAACTGATTAATCCTAAAATGTGGCTGATCACACCGGTTGAGGTGCAGGTCCAATGACCGTGCAGCAGAGCATTGATCCCGAAAATACAACGAATGAAGACGTCGTTATGTCCGCCCGACATGTCGCCAAGCATTACGGGCCAATCAAGGCGCTTAAAGGGGTGAATTTTGATATTCATCGCGGTCAGGTCACGACCCTGTTTGGCGAAAATGGCGCGGGTAAATCAACATTGATGAAAATCCTGTCGGGTATTATTGCCCCGACATCGGGTCAGATTCTACTGGATGGCGCGCCGGTCAATTTTCATGGTGCCAATGATGCGCTGGCGCATGGCATTTCGATCATTCACCAGGAACTGGCCCTGGCCCCGAACCTGAATGTACGTGACAATATTTTCATGGGCCGGGAAATTCGCACGGCGCGCGGCGTTGATTTTGCCAAAGAAGAACGGATCACGCGCGCGCTTATGAAAGAACTGGAAGAAGACCTTGATCCGTTAACCCTGGTCGAAGACCTGCGCCTGGGGCAACAGCAGATTGTCGAAATCGCGCGCGCCCTTCAGGCAAAAAGCCGCATCCTGATTATGGATGAACCGACATCAGCCCTTTCTGCATCCGAAATCGAAATACTGTTTAAGGTAATTAACGATCTGACGGCCAAGGGGGTCAGCATCGTTTATATCTCGCATCATCTTGAAGAAGCACTGCAAATTACCGATCACGCCGTTGTATTGCGCGATGGCGCCATGACAGCCTGGGCTCCGCGCGCAGAGATCGATCTGGAATGGATCGTCCGGAACATGGTCGGCGAGAATTTTGATCTTGGCACCCCACCAGACAGCAAAATGGGCGATCCTGCCCTGACCATCGAAAATCTTTGCGTGCCCGATGCCTCGGGTCATGGGCTGGTTGTCGATCACATGAATCTTAGCGTGCGGTCGGGCGAAATTGTCTGCATTTATGGGCTGATGGGTGCCGGTCGCACCGAAATGATGGAATGCGCGGCGGGAAGGCTCCCCGCACAAAGCGGTGCTATCAAGTTGCACGGACAGGACATTTCGCACCTGTCCATCGCCCAGCGCATTCATGCCGGGCTGGTTCTGGTTCCCGAAGACCGGCAACGTGACGGTCTTGTTCCCACAATGACGGTGGGGCAAAACCTTTCGCTGGCCTCGATCGCAGCCTTTACCCGCGGGCTGTTCACCAGCCGAAAGGACGAGCGCAAGGTGATTGAGGATTCCATTCGCGAGGTGACGGTCAAAACCGATGGCGGCGGCGCAATGATCGGCTCGCTTTCAGGCGGGAACCAGCAAAAGGTGGTGATTGGCAAAATGCTCGCCACCCGGCCCGAGGTCATCCTTCTTGACGAACCGTCGCGCGGCATTGATATCGGGGCCAAGGCCGAGGTTTTCAAACTTCTGGCAAGAACCGCCAAAACACGCGGGCTGGCAGTGGTTTATTCAACCTCTGAAGTCAGCGAATGCCTCAGCATTGCGCATCGCATCATCGTTATGAACAAGGGCCATATCTCGGCCGAGTTCGATCACACCGTATCCAAAGAACAGATAATGGCCGCCTCTGGCGAAGCCGTTCACCATTAAGGGAGGCCAAGATGGCGGACATTACCACTTCCAAGCCCGCAACAGGTGACATGAACCTGAATATCGGCAAAATTCTTCTTGAAGGGCGTGCCTTCTTTGCTCTCGTCGTCATCATTGTCGTTTTCTCCTTCCTGTCGCCTGTTTATTTCAGTGCGAACAATTTCCTCATCATGTCATCACATGTCGCGATCTTTGGCCTTCTTGCCATTGGCATGCTGCTTGTCATTCTTAACGGCGGCATTGACCTTTCGGTTGGCTCGACACTGGGTCTTTCAGGCGTGGTTGCCGGCTTTTTAATGCAGGGCATCGAACTGCCCTCTGCCGGTGTCATCCTGTATCCGCCGGTATGGGCGGTTGTGGTGCTGACGGTGTTGCTCGGCGCGTTTGTCGGCGCGGTCAACGGTGTGCTGATTGCGTTTTTCCGTGTGCCAGCCTTTGTCGCAACACTGGGTATGCTTTATGTCGCGCGCGGTGTTGCCCTGCTGATGACCAACGGCCTGACCTATAACAACCTTGGCGGTGCCGAGGCCCTGGGAAATACCGGTTTCGACTGGCTGGGCTTTAACCGCATCGCCGGTGTGCCGATTGGCGTTATCATTCTTGCACTGGTTGCACTTGCCATTGGACTGGTTCTGATACGCACCGCTTTTGGCCGCTGGCTTTATGCATCGGGCGGCAACGAACGTGCCGCCGAACTTTCCGGTGTGCCGACACGCGGTGTCAAAATCTCGGTTTATGTGCTTTCGGGCGTCTGTGCCGCCATTGCCGGGCTTGTACTTTCTTCGCAATTAACGTCGGCCGGTCCGACAGCTGGCACCACCTATGAACTGACGGCCATTGCCGCCGTCGTTATCGGTGGTGCCGCGCTTACGGGGGGGCGCGGTAATGTGCGCGGTACCATGCTAGGTGCATTTGTCATCGGCTTTCTAAGTGACGGCCTCGTGATTATTGGCGTTTCGGCCTATTGGCAAACGGTTTTCACCGGTGCCGTAATCGTGCTCGCCGTACTGCTTAACAGCCTGCAATACGGCCGCGCTGGCCGCTAGAAATTCGCGGTCGCGAGACAGGGTGGTCTCGCGCCCGAATAAACCGCCGGTCACAACCGGCAAATATCAAAACCTACGGGAGGACACCCAGAATGAACCTTTTTAAACGTACGATCCTTGCATCCGTTTTGGCATTGCCGTTCATGGCACAGGCCGCAATGGCCGATGGCCTGATTTCGATCATCGTTAATGATCCGTCCAACCCCTACTGGCTGGCCGAAGGCAACGTTGCCAAGGCTACCGCAGAAAAACTTGGCTACAGTGCCAATGTTGGCGCACACAAAGGTGATACCAACACCGAAAGCAACCTGGTCGATACCGCCATTACCAACCAGGCAAAGGCCATCATCCTTGACCCGGCAAATGCCGACGGGTCCATCGGTGCGGTGAAAAAGGCCGTTGATGCCGGTATTCCGGTTTTCATCATCAATGCTGAAATCAACCAGACCGGCCTTGCCAAGGCACAGCTTGTTTCCAACAACGCACAGGGTGCCGCCCTTGGTGCCATGGCCTGGGTCGATGCCATGGGGGATAAGGGATCCTATGTCGAACTGTTCGGCGCACCGTCTGACAATAATGCCCAGACCCGTTCCAACGGTTTTGAAACGGTGTTAAGCCAGTATCCTGGCCTTGAGAAAAAGGCCCAGGAAGTTGCCAACTGGGACCGCACGCAAGGCTATAACAAAATGCAATCCATGCTACAGGCCAACCCCGATATTAACGGCGTAATCTCGGGCAATGATGAAATGGCACTTGGTGCCATTGCCGCCCTTAAGGAAGCCGGTAAACTTGACGGCAAAGTCATTGGCGGCTTCGATGGCTCGCCCGATGCCGTCGCTGCGGTAAAGGCAGGTGAACTAACCTACACCGTGCTGCAACCTGTCGCAATTTTTGCCAAAGACGCCGTGCAGCAGGCCGATTATTTCATCAATACCGGCAAACTGAAAGTAACCGAAGAAAAGCAGCTTTTCGATTGCATTCTGATCGATTCCAGCATCCTCGACGTTTATTCCTTCGTTGGCCCGTTTCAGCTCGACCGGTAATCAGCCTGTCCGATCCATTCCTGTCTGTCTGAACGACAAACCCCGGGCCATCTGAACTGCCCCCCGAAAGTTGAATATCAACCTTCGGGGGGTTTTGTTTTATCAAAAAGCACCAGGACAACCCGGTTACGAGAGCCTTATCAGCGATGGTAAAATCTGCAACCCCCCAACAACCAATAAAAAATCCCCCCGCCAGGCAGGGAGAATATGGGGGCTCACAAACGGGAATATTTTCTTTAAATGAATACAGGGCATAATAACTGCCCTGCATCCCCCGGTTTGGACAATATCAAGGGCGAGCATCCGTCATGAAGATGCCATCGCCTCTAGTGACAATGGCTTAATACGATCCGCCTGCCCCGCCGTCCCAAATGCCTCGAACCGAGCCTGACACAGTTCCATCATCAGAGCCGTTCCTTCTTTCAGGTATTTGCGCGGGTCAAATTCGGCCGGATCATTGGCCAGAACCCGGCGCACACCTGCCGTCATCGCCATACGATTATCCGTATCGATATTCACCTTACGCACACCAGAACGAATACCCCGCTGAATTTCCGCAACCGGCACGCCCCAGGTTGGGCGCATATCGCCGCCAAAATTATTAATCATCTGGCGCAAATCATCAGGGACAGAAGATGAACCGTGCATCACCAAATGGGTATTGGGCAAACGACGGTTGATCTCTTCGATTACGGACATGGCAAGAATTTCACCATCCGGCTGACGCGTGAATTTATAAGCACCGTGGCTGGTCCCCATCGCAACCGCCAGGGCATCGACCCCCGTTTCGCGCACAAAACGTTCAGCCTCTTCCGGGTCCGTCAAAAGCTGGTCTTCGGAAAGTTTTTCAGTCGCGCCATGACCATCCTCCTGGTCGCCCCTACCGGTTTCAAGCGACCCCAAAACACCCAGTTCTCCCTCAACCGAAACCCCACAGGCATGGGCCATTGCAACAACGCGGACAGTGACATCACGGTTATAGTCATAATCGGCCGGTGTTTTGCCATCTGCCAGCAGCGAGCCATCCATCATCACGGATGTAAAACCATGCTGGATCGCCGTTGCGCAGGTCGCAAGGTTATTGCCGTGGTCAAGGTGCATACAAACCGGAATTTCGGGAAAAGTTTCCACCAAACCGTCAATCAGCCGCGCCAGTAACCGGTCGCCAGCATAGGCCCGTGCCCCACGCGATGCAGCCAGAATAACCGGTGCATTGGCCTTGCGTGCCGCGTTCATGATCGCAAGGCCCATTTCCATATTCGATATGTTAAAGGCCGGTACGGCATAGCCGTGTTCTGCAGCGTGATCAAGCAACTGGCGAAGCGTAATGCGGGCCATTAATCAGATCTCCCCGGCTATATATTTGGCAATGATGTCAACTTCTTCGCGGGCACCAAAGACAAGCGGCACATTTTGATGCGGCGTTTGTGGAACAAGGTCGAGAATGCGGTTGATGCCATCGGTGGCGCGCCCGCCTGCCGCCTCAATCAGGCAGGCTATCGGTACGGCTTCGTAAGCCAGGCGCAAACGGCCTTCGCGGTAGTTTTTCCGGTGGTCGCCCGGGTATAAAAATGCCCCGCCCTGCAATAAAATGCGGTGCAATTCACCAACAGCAGCAGCCAGCCAGCGCATATTGAAATCACGCCCGCGCGGGCCATCGGCCCCGGCACGCAAGTCTGCGGCCCATTGTTTAAGCCCCGGTGACCAGTGCCGTTCATTCGAGGCGTTAAAGGCAATCATCGATGCCGCCGGTTTCAGCATTATATCACGTGCCGTCATCCGAAAATCCTGCCCATCGTGGGTGGCAATATGCACGCCCTGGCCCGTGGTAAAGCCAAAATCCAGTGAATGCCCAAAGGATGCATACCCCGCAGCAACCGCTTCACGGCCCTTGCGGCGAAAATCGCCCGAACCGGTTGGGTAAATCACAAAAAGCAAACCCAACGGCGCACCAATGCCGATAGAGCCGGAACCGTCAATCGGGTCGATGGCAATGTCATAGCTCCCTGCCGGATCAAGCAGCTCGACGGCTTCGGCTTCTTCTGAAAGCATATGGCGCACACCCTGGTCCTTAAGCACGGCCAGCATGTAATTATGCGCCCCGACATCAAGCGCCTTTTGCGCATCGCCACTTTCATTTTCGCCGCACAGGGCGGCCGGATCACCGGGCAGTTTCCCGGCCGCCAGTCGTGCTGCCATTGCTGGCAACGCCCTGGCAATGGCAGCAATAACACTGCCCAGCTTCCCGGCAGGCAGGCAGCTGTGCAGGATCGCCGCCTCTGAGGCACGATCATTTGGCAATGTCAGCATGTCGGGATATCCATTACGCAGTCAGAATGGCCAGGTAGCTTGATGCCCCGGCGCGCAAACCGGCGATCTAGGCAGAATGGTATTTTGCGTCAACAGCGTCGATGGCATCAACGTTGCTGGCCGATTTGCCTTGCGGATCAAAAACAGCCGACAAAAACGCATCTGCAATATCCTTGGCAAGCTCTGTACCCACAACGCGGGCACCCATCGTGATGATATGTGCGTTGTTGGATGTTGCAGCCTTGCCTGCCGAATAGGTATCGTGGGTTTGTGCCGCACGAATGCCCGGCACCTTGTTTGCCGCAAGACAAACGCCAATACCGGTACCACAACACAAAATTGCCCGGTCATAGGTCCCCGCCTTCACTGCGGATGCCACCCGGTCCGACAGATTGGCATAAAAGTCGTCAGGGCCGCTTTCGGTCCGCGACGCCTCTGTCACCTCATAGGCGGGGTTCTGGCTTAGATATTCGGCCAAAGCCTTTGCCAGGCCTTCACCGGCACTGTCACCGGCCACTACGATTTTCATGTCAGTTCCTCCATCTTGGCTTGAGCATCCAGCGCTGCATCGCAGCGCGTTAAAATGTCGAGATAGCCCGCCACATCCCAGGCAGATCGCCCGATAAACAGGCCGTCGATATGCGGGCAGGTTACCAGTTCGGCGCAGTTTTCCGGGTTAACCGACCCGCCATAAAGGCAGGGAACCCGGCGCCCCAAAACGTCCTTGGCCACGGCAATAATTTCAGCCTGGCGGGCATCTGCATAATCCGACGTTGCCGGAATACCGTTTTCGCCAATGGCCCAGACAGGCTCATATGCCAGCCAGATTTCCGCCTGCTTTTGGTTATCGCTCAGTTTGGCAAGGGCACCACGCACCTGTTGCGCCAGAACGTCAGCCGCCCGGCCCTGTTCGCGATCTCGCAATGTCTCGCCAATGCAAATCAGCGGAATCAAGCCGTGCCGCACAGCAGATTCGGTTTTCAAACCAACGGTTTCATCGGTTTCACCGAAATGTTCCCGGCGCTCGGAATGCCCCAGCTCGACAATATCAAGCCCGCAATCCACCAGCATCGGGGCGGAAATTTCGCCGGTCCAGGCCCCCTGATCGGCCCAGTGCATATTTTGCGCACCAACAAGAACAGGCACATCCGCAAGGGCTGCCTTAACTTCCCGCGTGACAGTAAAGGGTGGAATGACAAAACTTTGAATGCGCGACGACAGATCTGCCTTCGCGACCCCCTCGGCCCAAACAAGGGCTTCGGACAATGTCTTGTTCATTTTCCAACTGGTGCCGATCCAAACCTCGGGCATGACAAAAGCTCCTCTGTCTTCATTTCAAGAAATAACACCAAAAATGTAAAATTCAACATTAATTTTGTTATTTTGTTATTTTTAATTGTTAGATCATAACCTCACTGTTAGCTTATACGCCACAGGAGGAACTCATGAACGCTCAATCCCAAATCGCGGCCAAAGCCGCCATCGACCCCGAAAACTTCGCCCTGGCAAACTGCCTGCGCGCCCTTGCCATTGATGCCGTTAACGCAGCCAATTCCGGCCATCCCGGTGCCCCGATGGGCATGGCGGATGCCGCAACGGTTTTGTTTCGCAAACATCTGAAATTCGATGCTGCGGCACCGGACTGGGCAGATCGCGACCGTTTTGTCCTCTCAAACGGTCACGCATCCATGCTGCTTTATGGCTTGCTGCATCTGACCGGCTATGAAGACATGACGATTGATCAGATCCGAAATTTCCGCCAATGGGGTTCCATCACCGCGGGCCACCCGGAATGGGGACATGCCAAGGGTATTGAAACCACAACCGGCCCGCTGGGGCAGGGTTTGGCAACCGCTGTTGGCATGGCCTTGGCCGAACGGGCCCTGGCTGGCGAGTTCCCCGGCCTTGTCGATCATCATACATGGGTCATGCTGGGCGACGGTTGCCTACAGGAAGGCCTTGGGCAAGAAGCAATCTCGCTCGCCGGGCATCTTGGGCTGGGCAAGCTCAATCTGCTTTATGACGATAACGACATCACCATTGATGGCCCCACATCCATTTCCTTTTCCGAAGATGTCCCGGCCCGTTTCCGCGCCTGTGGCTGGCACGTCATAAGCTGTGACGGGCATGACGCAAATGCTCTTGATGCCGCAATGACGGCGGCAAAGGCCGAAACCGCACGGCCGACACTGATTGCCATGAAAACCATCATCGGTTTTGGCTCCCCGAACCGGGCAGGAACAGCCAAGGCACATGGTGCCCCGCTTGGCGAGGAAGAAGGCGCACTGGCAAAAGCCGCACTGGACTGGAATGCTGCCCCCTTTGAAATACCGGCCGACCTTGCCGCATCCTGGAAAGAAATTGGCACACGCGGTGCTGCCGAACGCGAAGCATGGGAAGCCAAACTTGCGGTCTCCAGCCATGCCCAGGCCTTTCGCGACCGCATTGCCGGTAAACTGCCCGACAATTATGAAAATGATGTCGACAAGGCCCGAAACGCCCTGTTTGAAACGCCGCAAAAGGTTGCCACACGCAAGGCATCCCAGATTGCACTGGAACACCTTGCCAGCGCCGTTCCGGCCATGATTGGCGGCAGTGCCGATCTTACCGGCTCCAACCTCACACGGGTTTCCGCTGTCGACAGTCAATTCACCGCCGAAATGCCGGGCCGTTATATTGGTTATGGTGTGCGCGAATTTGGCATGGCGGCTGCGATGAACGGGTTGGCGCTGCATGGGGGCTTCAAACCCTATGGCGGCACATTTCTGGTCTTCTCGGATTACGCGCGCAACGCCATCCGTCTTTCGGCCCTTATGGGGCTGGGCGTTACCTATGTCATGACCCATGATTCAATCGGCCTTGGCGAGGATGGGCCAACACACCAACCGGTCGAACATCTGGCATCCTTGCGCGCAATCCCCAACCTTTACGTTTTCCGCCCGGCCGACGCGGTGGAAACGCTCGAAGCATGGGATATCGCGTTAACGTCATCCACCACACCGTCACTCATGGCCCTGTCCCGGCAGGGAGTGCCCCAATTGCGCGAAAACGGCGCCGAAAATTTAACCCGGCGCGGCGCCTATATCATCCGGCAATTTGGCAAAGACCGCAATGTAACGCTTCTCGCCACTGGCACCGAGGTTTCGCTAGCAATCGACGCTGCACAATTATTGTACGCCGAAGGATACTCAGTCGCAGTCGTTTCAATGCCGTGCTGGGAATTGTTCGACGCACAGGACGACGCCTATCGTGCCGCAACACTGGGCGACGCCCCGCGCATCGCAATAGAAGCAGCCTCGGCATTTGGCTGGACGCGCTATGTTGACCGCGAGGCTGATGTCATCGGCATGCCCGGCTTTGGCGCATCCGCCCCGGCCGGACGCCTGTACGAGGAATTTGGCATCACGACCAACGCAATTGTGACGCTGGCAAAAGCAAAAATCACCCAATAACAGCATGGAGGTCCGAAGCATGTGCTTCGGACCTACCCCATACACGCTAAACGCTGATCGCATTTAACGCCTTTTCAAGCTTTCCACCTTTTATCGCAACGACGGCAAAGCGGCTCCAACAAAAACCTTTCCGGCCAGAGCTATACAGCCCTGGCACAGGAAACCACCTTGTGCCTGAAGTAAGATTGAAACGATCTGTGCGCGGCTAAATCTGTGCATCGCCATCAAAATCCTTCCATTTATTAAACTTGATAAAATCCTACTTTTGAAATCCTTTTGACCGGATGAGAGCGCCCAATCGGTGTAAATTGCGATGTTCCGAGCTCAAAGACATCAATTAATATATTGAAATAAAACGATAAAATTACTTCTATAATTTTTGATACCTTTGCCTTGACAAAAGTCAGAGACTCTGTGAAATTTCATTTGTCAGACATAAACTAACAAATGTCAGATCAATGAAACTTACAAAAAGAAGAGTCGAGGCGGGAGGAAAATATGGGTCAGCTTTTGCTCGAAGCCGTGGGCTTCCAAAAAGCGTTCAATGGCGTTCCTGCACTTAAAGACGGGCGTTTTTCCCTGAAAGCCGGATCTGTGCATGCCCTTTGCGGCGGTAACGGTGCGGGGAAATCCACTTTTCTTAAAATTATTATGGGTCTCCACCGCCGTGATGCGGGCGTTCTTAAACGCAATGGCAAAGAGGTGGTCTTTGACGATCCTGCCGTTGCATTGGCGAACGGGATTTCAATTATTGAACAGGAACTCAGCCCCGTTCCTTCCATGTCGGTGGCCGAGAATATTTATCTCGGGCGTGAACCTACGGGCTTTTTAGGATGTATTGATTTCAAGGCAATGAATGCACAGGCGCAGGCTTTGCTTGATGGCTTCAATTTCGGAATTCGTGCCGATGCCCTGATGATGGATCTGACAGTGGCACAAACCCAGCTTGTCGAGATCGCCAAGGCGCTTAGTTACAATGCCGAAATCATCATCATGGACGAGCCGACCTCGGCATTGGGGGAAGCCGAGGCAGATCAGCTTTTTGCGGCTATCGAGACACTTAAATCTCACAAAAAAGGTGTGATTTATGTGAGCCACCGCTTGTCCGAAATTTTTACGATTTGCGATAGCTATACCGTCCTTCGGGACGGCTCTTTTGTCGAGACCGGAGCGCTGGAGAATATTGATAAGGAACGCCTGATCAATCTCATTGTCGGCCGCCCGCTGATTGAAGAATTCATCAAGGAAAATCAGCCCGAGGATCATGAAGTACTGTGCGTCAGGAACCTTCGTGCAGACCGTAATGTACGCGACGTGAACTTCTCGCTCCGCAAGGGTGAAATCCTTGCGTTATATGGACTTATGGGATCGGGACGTTCCGAAATTTTTGATCGCCTCTTTGGCTTATCCAAAGAAACTGCCGGGCAGATCGCAATTGAGGGCAAGCAAGCAACAATTGACGATCCCAAAAGTGCGATTGCGGCGGGTCTCGCTTACGTCACCGAGGACCGTAAAGGGTCAGGGCTCGTGTTAAGTGGCGACGTTCGGGAAAATCTTTGTCTGACAACGCTCGACAAAATGTCCCCTGCTGGCGTGATGAACAGGCGTGCCGAGGGGCAAGCCGCAAGCGGCATGATTGACATGCTTAAAATCAAGACAGCCTCTGACCGACTGGGGGTGTCGAACCTTTCTGGCGGTAATCAGCAAAAGGTGGTGCTGGGTAAGTGGTTTCTGACTGAGCCAACAATCCTGCTGCTTGACGAACCAACACGCGGGGTCGATGTCGGCGCAAAGCGCGAAATTTACCGGGTCATGTCTGATTTCGCCCGCAAGGGCGGCAGCATCATCATGATTTCATCCGAAACCGACGAGGTTTTGGGGATGGCAGACCGGGTCATCGTGATGCGCGATGGCCACGTCGCCGGTGAAGTCGATCGAGCCGGGATGTCTGCTGAAAAATTACTGCACTTGGCTGCGTAGGTGCGCTGCGCACCAATCAAGGCATCAAAAATGCTGGCAGACCTGATGCACGAAAGGGAGGATTATTTTGGAACCGCAAATCAAGGGCAACACACTTGAAGGTGTGGCGCAAAAATACACGTTATCGGATCGTCTCGGATCACAGGCTCAGCGATACGGTATTCTGATTGCGCTTGTAGCACTCTGTGTTGTTCTGTCTGTTATCAGCGACAATTTTCTGAGTTCGCGAAACATCATTAACGTATTGCGCCAGACTTCGATCAACGGGATTCTGGCGATTGGAATGACCTTTGTCATCCTGACGCGCGGCATTGATCTTTCGGTTGGTTCGGTCGTCGCATTGGCAGGCGTTGTATCGGCAAGTTTTGCGACAACTTCTGCATCGGGCTTTATTCCCGGTGCCCCTTATATGCCATTAATTCCGCTTGCTGTCGGTGTCCTGAGCGGGGTGGCAATGGGGGCGCTGTCCGGTTTGGCTGTTGCGCGCTATGCGGTGCCTGCATTTGTGGCAACACTTGGCATGTTATCTGCCGCACGCGGCCTCACGCTGATTTATGCAGGGGGGCGGCCTATTCCGGCGTTAACCGACGGATACCGCTGGATGGGCACGGGCGATATTGCCGGTATTCCGGTGCCAATCATTCTGTTTGCCCTGGTTTTTGTGATCTCTCATTTTGTTCTGACACGGACCCGTTTTGGCCGACATATTTATGCCGTCGGCGGGAACCCGCATGCCGCCAAAGTATCCGGGCTTTCGGTTAATCGCATTCGATTTTGCGTTTACCTGATTTCAGGGGCTCTGGCCGGAATTGCCGGAATGGTTCTTGCCGCACGCACCGGGTCTGCCTTGCCTCAGGCTGGGGTTGCCTACGAACTTGACGCAATTGCCGCTGTGGTGATCGGCGGAACCAGCCTTGCCGGTGGCGTTGGTCGGGTCAGTGGCACAGTGATCGGCGCACTTCTTATCGGTGTGATGAACAATGGCCTCGACCTGCTTGGGGTCGAATCTTACTACCAGCAGGTTATCAAAGGCGGACTTATCGTCGCTGCGGTGATGCTGGACCGCTCGCGCCGGACCGAGAGCTGATAAACCGGCTCTCAAACAAATCGCTTCCGACAAAAACTGTTGCAATCAGCCGGAAGCTTTATCTCCGAAAAAAGATGTCATTCAGGGAGGAACCAACATGACATTTCGTAAACTTGCCACAACTGTCAGTGCCCTTGTTATTGGCCTGTCGCTCACATCTGCGGCCAGTGCACAGGATGGGGCGATCAAAATCGGCGCTGCTGTTTATGGATTGAATGCCGAATTCATGCAGCTTTGGGCGGACGCTGCCGAAAAACACCCGGCCGTGACTTCCGGTCTTGTTGATCTGACTGTGTTTGACGGGCGTTATGACGCGCTTGTTCAGCAAGACCAGTTCGAAACCATGATCACCCAAGGGTACGACGCCATTGTTTTTGTACCAATTGACATTGATGCCGGGGCAACAGCCGTTGAACTTGCCCATGAAGCAGGCATCCCGGTTGTTGGTTCGAACACGATGGTCAATAGCAAACTGCTGACCGCCTATGTCGGTTCCGACGATGTCCAGGCCGGATATATGGAAGCCAAATCCGTTTTGGACAAAATGAACTGCAAGGGCAGTGTCGTGATTATCGAAGGGCCGATCGGACAATCGGCGCAGATCCAGCGCGGCGAAGGCAACAAAAAGGCGTTGGCGGAATGTCCTGATGTGACCGTTCTCGAACAACAGACTGCCAACTGGTCCCGCGCCGAGGCCCAAAGCCTGATGGAAAACTGGCTGACGGCGCATGGGTCGGACATCAAGGGTATCATCGCCCAGAATGACGAAATGGCACTGGGTGCGATTGAAGCAATCAAGTCTGCCGGGCTGAATGTCAAAGATTTTGCCATTGCCGGTGTGGACGGCGTAACCGATGCGCTTCATGCCGCAAAGGAAGGTTCCATGGCCTCCATCCTGCAAGATGGTGCCGCCCAGGCCCAGGGGGCCATCGATGTCGCGATCAAAGCCGTCAAACCCGACTATCAGCCCCTGTCGGAAATCTGGAAGCAGTACCCGGAAATGACCTGGGACGACGGCAAAAAGCCTGAATACAACGTGCCCTGGACCCCTGTAACGGCAGAAAATGTTGATGCGCTGCTCGCCAAGCGCCAGTGACACGGACTGGAAATCTGCAAGCCCGGACGCACATCGCGTCCGGGCGATAAAGGGAACAATTTACGTTATCCCGTTTTAACGAAAGGACCGGTTATGGCTGAAGCTCTGGATTTTTCGCTGGCTGACAAGGCTGCTATTGTTACAGGTGCCGCATCCGGTATTGGTGCGGCCATTGCAGAAGCCTTCGCCGCCAAAGGTGCGCGTGTGGCCCTGCTGGACATGAATTTTGATGCCGCCAGCATTAAAGCTGACCATCTTGGAAACGGCGCAAAGGCGTTTGTCTGCGATGTGACGGATTCCAACAGTGTCAATGCTGCGGTTGCTGCCGTAAATGACAGCTTTGGAAGCATCGATATTCTTGTAAACTCTGCCGGAATTGTCGATTTGGCCCCCGCCGGGGAACTGTCACAAACCGCATGGCAACGCACCCTTGATGTCAACCTTACGGGCAGTTTTCTTATCGCACAGGCAGCTGGGAACGCCATGATCAAGGCGGCCCGGGGCGGACGCATCATCAACCTTGCCTCGCAGGCGGGTTCGGTCGCCATTGACGGCCATGTCGCTTATTGTGCGTCCAAATTTGGCATTGTCGGCGTGACCAAGACACTTGCTCTCGAATGGGGCAAGCACGGCATTACCGTAAACTGCATTTCCCCGACCGTGGTTCTGACCGAACTTGGCCGCAAGGCATGGGATGGCCCCAAAGGGGATGCGATGAAAGCGCAAATTCCGTCCGGGCGCTTTGCGGAGCCTGAAGAAATTGCTGCGGCAGCGGTCTTTTTGGCCTCTGATGCCGCAGCAATGATTAACGGTGCCGATCTGCTCGTAGATGGCGGATATACTGTAAAATAATGAAAGATCAGAATGATTTGAAAGGGAACACGTTGGCCATGCAGCGATTCATCAACGATCCCGACGATATCGTCGACGAAACCGTCGCGGGCTTTGTTAAAGCCCATCGTAACCTGGTCCGTAAAGACCCGGAAAACCCCCGTGTTGTCGTATCGCGCTTTGCCCCGCAAGAGGGAAAAGTCGGTATTGTGACCGGCGGCGGGTCCGGGCATGAGCCTGCTTTTGTCGGCTATGTCGGCCAGAATATGGTCGATGCCGTCGCCATCGGCGAGCTATTCTCCTCGCCAACGGCGAAAAGTTTCGCCGACGCCATTCGCGCAGCGGATGGCGGGGCTGGTGTCGCGGTTTTATATGGCAATTATGCGGGCGACAATATGAATGTTCGCATGGCCTCCGAGATGGTTGAACCCGAAGGGATCGAGTTGGCAACTGTCGTGGCAAATGACGATGTTTGCTCGGCCCCTCCTCATGAACGCGAAAAGCGCCGGGGTGTTGCCGGAGAGATTTTCATGTGGAAAGTCGGGGGTGCTAAAGCAGCCCTTGGTGGTTCTCTTGCCGAAGTTCAGGCCGCAGCACAAAAAGCAATTGATTCCTGTCGTTCGGTGGGTGTCGGATTAGGACCATGCACCTTGCCTGCACTGGGGCATCCGAACTTCCAGATAAAGCCAGGAACAATGGAAGTGGGTATCGGGCATCACGGCGAGCCCGGGGCGCGTGTTGAACAGCTCAAGACCGCAGATGAAGTCGCCGACGATATGCTAAAGATCGTCCTTGAAGATCATGATCTGCTCGAGGGGACAGAGGTGGCCGTTCTTGTTTCAGGTCTTGGTGCCACGCCAGTGAACGAGCTTTACGTGCTTTATGATCGGATTGAAGTTGGGCTTGAGAAAGCAGGGTTGCAGGTTCACCGTGTCTTTGTCGGTAATTATTTTACATCACTTGAGATGGTGGGTGCCACACTGACCGTAATGGCGCTGGACGATGAGCTGAAAACACTTCTGGATATCAGTTGTGCATCTCCTGGCATGACGCTGTCTGGTAATGTCACAGCCCCTGTCGGCAAGATCAGTGTGCGTCGTCATCATGGCAAGGCTTCGGAACGTGTCGCCCTTTCTGTACCGCGCGCGTCAGCACCGGTTGGACCGGAAATACTTGACCTGACGACGGCGTCGGGCATCGTCGAAGAACTGGCAGCGGTTGTTGTTGCCAATAAGGAACATCTGTCCAACATCGACGGGCTGATCGGGGATGGTGATCACGGTATTAATATGGCCAAAGGTTTTAGCCGTGCCGCAGAACAGATTGTGGGACAAAATGTCTCTCTGGCCACGGCTTTCGACAAACTGTCAGATGTGCTTATGTCTGAAATTGGCGGCTCAATGGGACCACTTTACGGTTTTGTGTTTCGCAATATGGCGTTATCCATAGAAGGACAAGATTTCATTGATGCAGAAGGAATTTCTGCAATGCTCAATGCAGGCCTTCAGGGCGCAAGCTCAACCGGCGGAGCAAAGATAGGAGACAAAACCCTTGTCGACTGTTTCGTTCCCGCAGTTCTAGCCTTTGACGGGACAAAAGATCAGGGCCTTGTTCCAGCCCTTTCGGCGATGGGCAAAGCGGCAGAAACCGGACGCGACAGTACGATTGATCTGGTGGCAAAACTTGGGCGCGCAGCCCGTTTAGGCGAGCGGTCACGCGGCGTTCCGGATGCCGGGGCGACATCGTGTTGTTTGATCCTGAATGAACTGGCAGCAGCAATTTCCCGCCGTCTGACAACGGCTTGATGTAAAGGGCTCTTCCTGTTTCAAGGAAGAGCCCTGCGTCTATATTACAAAGACTTGCTACCAACAGTATCGGCATGCGATAAATACCAACGATGCAGACATTTACACGCCATGACCTTTCTTCTCTTTTTCGCAGCTTTGCCGCTCGTATGGTTGACGAGCGTGCGAGGCTTGGTGTGCTGGACGGTGAAATTGGCGATGCCGATCATGGTGTGGCAATGGCGGGCGGATTTGAAGCTGCGGCTAAATCTCTCGTCGAGACAGATAACGGAAGCCAGACTCTTGGTGAGGGATTCTCTCTTGCTGCCAGTGCTCTTTTAAACGCAGTCGGAGCAACAACAGGGCCTCTTTATGCGAGTGCACTCTTGCGTGTAAGTGCGGCTTTTGGCGATGCACGAGAGGTACCCTTCGAGCGTTTGCCGGAAATAATCGTGGCGATGTGTGAGGGAATAGAAGAAAGAGGGCATGGTAAGTCGGGTGACAAAACCATGATTGATGCTTGGTCTCCGGCCTCCCATGCTGTGCGATTGGGGCTGGAAAAGCGGATGGAAACACTCGAAATTCTAAATTATGCCGCACAAAAAGCGAATGAAGGTGCAACGGCGACGCGCGCGATGATGGCCACCCGTGGTCGTGCGGCACGTCTGGGTCCGCGTAGCATTGGACATTTGGACCCCGGCGCTGTTTCTGCTGCGGCCCTGATAGATGCGCTTGCGACATGGGCTGCTTATGCTGCATCAAAGGAAGATTCATGAGTGCGCGAAAATCGCAACGCGTCGCTGGTGTTTCCGGGGGGGTGCGCCCTCCTCTGCGGTTTGGCGACGATCTGCTGCTTTGGGCCGCATGGTTGTACTATGAGGAAGGCCTGACGCAAGGTGAGATCGCCGCGCATATGGGAGTATCCCGTCCTTCGGTGAATGCTTACCTCGCGGATGCGCGTGTACGGGGCATCGTTAACATTGAAATCGATCCCGAACGCTTTCGCGCCCTGAGCATTGCCCGCGACCTGCAAGAACATTTCGGACTGGATGACTGTTTTGTCATTCCCTCCGAAGGCAGGGACAGTCCGCTTGTCAACCGGCTTGGTGCCGCTGCCGCCCAGGTTCTGTCGCGCATTATACGCTCCGGAGATACAATCGCCGTTACATGGGGGCGGACCATGCTGGCGATGGCGCATCATCTTGAAATACGCGCCCTTCAGGATTTGCGCGTCATTCAGGCTACCGGCGGCACAACCGCAAAAATTCCCTGGACACCAGAAGCCTGTGCAACACGGCTTGCCGATGCGATTGGGGCGCGGTGTATTCCATTATCCGCACCCGCCATTGTTTCCTCCCCCGAAATGCGCGATCTTCTGGTGAAGGAAGCCGTCCTGTCCGAGCAGATGGACGTCCTCGCCGAGGCAAACCGGATCGTTTTGGGAATCTCATCTCTGCGACCTGAAAGCACCATTCATACAAGCGGCTTCTTTGATGGCATTGCCATGCACGAGCATTACCATGATGCGGTGGGAAGCATTGCCGGACGACTTATATCTGCCACAGGTCACCCTGTTGATGGCCCTTTGGAGGGGCGGGTGATCGGTATTGGCCTGGAGGACATCCTTGCGATCCGCAGTCGCATAGGTGTTGCCGGTGGCATGGACAAGGTCCAGGCGATACTGGCCGCGCTGAGGGGCGGCTATGTCAACATCATGGTGACCGATTTCGATACCGCACGGGCTATTCTGACATCCGAGGGTGTTGAAGGGGGGCGACGGCGTTCTTCGGAAACATCTCCGGGGGCGCTGCCCGAACGGGTTCAGATCAAGAAGTTCTTGAATCGCCCGAAAGACGCGGTCGATGAAAGCATTGCGGGTGCGCTTCTGGCGCATGAAAAATGTCTTGCCCCCATTAAGGGAACGACACGTGCCTTGTGTGCGATCAACGGCCCCAGAGAAGGCAAAGTCGGTCTGGTCATCGGCGGTGGCTCTGGCCATGAACCAGGATTTCTGGGTTATGTCGGGCGGGGTTTGGCCGATGCCGTGGCAATTGGCAATGTTTTTGCCTCCCCCCCACCCGACCCGATCCTTGCAGCAACACTCGCGGCCAATGGCGGTGCCGGTGTCCTGCATATCTTTGGCAATTTTTCCGGCGATCTGATGAATTTTGAAATGGCCGCAGAAATGGCAAAGGCGCGTGGCGTGCCTGTCATGACGGTGGTCACAACAGACGATGTCGCCTCCGCGCCAGTTGATGCCCGCGCGGCACGCCGCGGGGTGGCAGGTAATGTGTTTGTTTTCAAAATAGCCGGTGCGGCCTGTGACCGCATGCTGCCGCTTGAAACGTGTGCAGCACTTGCGCAACGTGCGAACGAGCGCTGTTACACAATGGGAGTTGCCCTTGAGCCGGGTGCTTCTTTGGATACACGGCGTCCAAGTTTCCTTCTTGGACCCGATGATATGGAAATAGGCGTCGGTGTTCACGGTGAACCCGGCGTCGCGCGCGTCCGGGTCGCTTCTGCCGACGCAACAGCTGACATGATTACGGATCGTCTTCTCGATGAAATGCGTCCGGCAGAAGGGGACGAGGTGGCTCTGCTCGTCAATTCGCTTGGAAGCACACCACACATGGAACTTTACATTCTGAACCGTCGCTTACGCGAAAGGCTCAAGGCGCACGGCATAAAAGCCCATGTTACCCTGATCGGCCACTATTATACGTCGCTCGATATGGCCGGGGTGTCCATAACCATGATGCACCTCGACCCCGAATTAAAGGTGCTTCTGGATCATCCCTGTACCAGCCCTGCCATGACGATAGCTTAAGGCTGCACCATTAATTTAACTCCGTGACGTCTTTGTTTTTCGTTCTGTACACAGGGTTTGGTTCAAACATTCATCACGCCGACGACGATTAGAACTTTTGAAACTTTTAACAAAGCCATTCTGCAGCGATGTTCCCGTTGTAACATCAACGGACGGTTTTGCGTAACCCAGGGCTGACAATGGACATCATAACGTAAAGCGAAGCCTTCGGTCATCAGACAATATCGGCAACCAGCATCCCCTCAATATCATCTAGCTGCGATTGCCAATCCACACCATCTTCGACGCCCCAGATGCGCAACATCACCAACCCCTCTACAGCCAGAAAAGCGGTTCTGGCGGCACGCGCCTCTGCGGAATCACCCATTCTCGAGAAAATCGACCGGTACCAATCCGCTGTATTCATACGGTTCTGCGGGTTTTGCATGTAAGCAATCATGAGTCCCGCCAGCTTGGCGTCGATGGCTCCTTTGGACGAACGCATGGCGGCAATGTAACTGCGCACAAATCCGCTCGGCCCGGCACTCTCGATATCGACAACCAGGGCATCAAATTGGGTGGTCCAACGGTCGACCAATCCCTTGACCAGCTCATCTTTCGACGAAAATGAATATTGAACGCCGCCCTTGGATATGCCCGCCGCCTTAGCCAGGGCATCGATGGTGAGGGCCTGAGGACCTTCGGCATTTACGATTTCTTCGGCGATTGTCAAAAGTCCGTTACGGCTTATCGTCGGTTTTCTACCCATTCCCTGCCCTTTGTATTCATCAAGAAATCATGATTGCATTCCATACATATGTATTTATATGAAACACGTCACTGCTTTTTTCAGGTGTATCAATGTCTATCCAATTTCGTGATCCCGCGCGATGGTTCGTCCTCATTGCCGTCATGCTCGCCTTCCTCCCTATTGTCATCGACATGACCGTTCTCCACGTGGTGGTCCCGACACTAACCCAGTCGCTTGGCGCATCCAGTACAGAAGTACTTTGGATCATCGACATCTATCCGCTGCTCATGGCGGGTCTGCTGGTTCCCATGGGGACCCTGGCCGACCGGGTCGGGAACCGGAAGATATTATTGTCGGGCCTTGCGATCTTCGGCATCGCCTCGGTTGCAGCCGCATTTTCCCAAAATGCACCGATGTTGATTGGCGCGCGCATCCTGCTCGCGTTCGGTGGTTCTATGATCGTTCCCTGTGTATTGGGTATCATTCGCCGGACCTTCGAGGATGATGGCGAACGTGCAATCGCGCTTGGATTATGGGGCACCGTTGGTTCCGCTGGCGCCGCCGTGGGCCCGCTCGTTGGCGGCGGCCTTCTGGAACATTTCTGGTGGGGCTCGGTATTCCTCATCAACGTTCCCATCATGCTGGTGGTGGCCCCCGCATGCTATTTCCTTTTGCCACGCAAGGAAGTCGCATCTTCTGGCAAGTGGGCTTTCGGCCAGGCGCTAATGCTCATCGCGGGTATGGTTTCCCTTGTCTACGCCATAAAGGCAGGTTTTGGCGACAGCCAGCCGCTCCTGATCGTTCTCGCCATCGCAACCTTCGGTATCATGATGCTGTCCCTTTTCGTGAGAAAGCAGCTCCGAACGGATAATCCTATGCTGGACCTATCGTTGTTTTCTCATCCCGCGATTGTAGCGGGTATCATCATGGCGCTCGTCGCGAGTGGCGCCCTGGCGGGCGTCGAACTGACTTTGGCCCAGGAACTGCAATACGTCATCGGCAAGACGCCTCTCGAAGCAGGCATTTTCATGGTCCCTCTCATGGTTGCCGCTGCCATCGGCGGCCCCGTCGCGGGCTGGTTGTCGAACACGTTCGGGTTGCGTCTGGTGGCGACGATATCGCTGCTGATCAGCGCGGGCGCGTTAGCCTATCTCGGCAGCGCCGACTTCAATGTTCCGGGCCTTGTCGTTCCGGCCGCACTAGCGGTTACCGGTCTCACTCTCAGCATCGGACTAACAGCGTCATCGATTGCTATCATGGGATCTGTCGAGCCTGAAAAAGGCGGCGCTGCCGGCTCGCTGGAGGGCACAGGTTATGAACTTGGCACCGGCCTTGGCATCACCCTTTTCGGCGTGTTCATGGCTGTCGTGTTCGGTCACGCGATAAAGGTGCCGCCGGACCTGGCATTGCCATTTGCCCAACAGGCGAGCCGATCGATCGGGGACACCTATCTGGTGGCCAGCCAGCTCTCAGCCGAACAAGGCGCGGCCCTCATCGCAGTGGGCAAGCTCGCCTTCAGCGCCGCTCATGTCACATTGCTTTATACAGCTGCAACAGTGATCGCATGTTTGGCCATTGCCGTTTACATCCTGTTGACGAACTATCGCCCAACCGGCAATTCTGATCGTAAGCATCGCGTCACAGCGACCTTGCGGGAGAGATCGAAAGACCGGATTTTGGGCGCGAGAGGAAGCGGTATCGCCAAATAGCTCAGAAGATCGGGATTTGGTCGACATATGTAGGTATAAACTGTCAATGGACGCAATTTGACGCCTGAACAAATGGCGTCGAAAGTTTGGCGGGTCAAATGGACTTGCCCGAAAATCAGACCCGAGAAGACAAAATCCACCAGAAACCGCTACGGAAAAAAAAGGCCGGTGACGGATCCGGATTTGGCCGTCGCAAGCAACTGTGGCAAACAGGAAAATGCCTGTTTACGCCGTCAAGCTCTGCTCCCCCGCAACCAAATACGCTCATTTGTGTCGACATCTCATTTGGCATCCTCTGTTACCCGGTCCATTCCGCGCGCTTCACAGTCCCTGCAACCGTTTGATGAACTGACCCTTGCGCGCGTGATGCGCGCGGATTGCGGTAAGGCGTCGGAAGAAATCGGCGGCAGTGCCCTGCTCCACGGCAAGTTGTTTGAGGTCGGTAAGCAAGGCCGCCGCACGGTCATAACCGGAGGTGTTGCGGCGCACGATCTCGGCTTCGATCTCTGTCCAGACACTCTCACCCCGGCGTCTCACGGCATCAAGCCGGGCGCGACGCGCCTTCTCCGCCTCTTCTGCCTTGCGGCGTTCCTCGACCCGTCGCCGCTCCATCTCGGCGCGTTTGCGCCCTTCGCGTATTTCCCGTGCCCTCGCACGCAATTCACCGACCGTACGGCGCACACGCGCACCATCGCCATTCTGCATACGGGTGCGCCGACGCAATTCCGAAGCAATGTGGGCGTCGCCCACCATCAGACGGAGGAGCAGATCGGACTTTTCCGCTTCGGCAAGCCCGGCCACAAAGGCGCGCGATGCATCCGGGGCTGGTTCCTCCTGATAGGGAGAAGCGGCCGCCGCAGCCGCCAGATCGCGGTCGACATCGAAAAAATCCACCGCCGCTTCGAGGGCACCGGTCAGCGGGCCGATCCCGGGTAGCGGCTCAACCGCATCGTCAGGTAGGAAATCCTCTTCCACTGCCGTCAACCACAGCAGATAGAAAAGCCGAAGATCGCCCGACAGCAGATCCGCACGCAGGGATGCCAGCGCGGCCAACCAACCCGAGCCATCGTCCCACACCTCATAGTCCGGCTCCACCTCATCGCGCCAAATATCAACAATAAAATTGCCGCCAGAGGTCCAGACCTTCACCCAATCGACTTCGCTCAGAAAGGGTTCAATATCCATCAGAGCCAGAAGATGCTTCGGCACACGGATCATAAGCCGCCGCGCGCCCCAGTTGGCGAGATAGAGATGCAGATCAAAGCAGCTTTCCATCAGCCGCTTCGGGTCGCCCTTGAAATCGCCCCATTCGTAATGATTGGTGAAACTGGTTGCCGTAATCCGCGCCCTCGTGGAGAGATCGCGGAGCATTTCCTGCCCGGCCTTCGTCAAGGGTTGGTCAACGGCCTGAAACTCGTAGTATTGATATTCACTCATGACAGTATTCTCCCTCCCCTTAAAGCATTTTTCCTTTAATATGAGCCATTTTGCCAGCTCAGTCTGCCGCCTGGCCGCGTCGAAATCCTTGTCCGTAAACCCATTACGCCCTGCGGACTTCTCCTTACCAGGCGGCAGACTGAGCTGGCAAAATGGCTCATATTAAAGGAAAAATGCTTTAGCAGGCGGCATGCCGCAGCGCTTCCAAAAGCGGGCGTAATTTATATTTGCGGTAATACGTTTCGATGAGTCCGTCAAGACGCGCAGCCCAGTCGCCGGACCGCCCGCTGGCCGCATGGGCGCGCGCGGCAATGCCGAGCCACTCGGCCGCGATGTCATAATGGGTTGAGCGCCCTTCGTTCATGATCGGGTCGGCCATGCGGAAGGCGAGTGCAATGGCCCAGTCCGGATGATCGCCATAAGCCCGCTCGGCAAGGCGCTCCAGCGTTCTGCCCCCAAGACTGAAGAAACGCCCTTCCTGCGGGTCGACGCAGGCGACGGCCTCGTCGATCATATCCTCGTCGAGCAGGATTTCGAGCCGCTCATACGCATGAGGTGCTGCCAACAGCGTTGCAAGCAGCGTTTCGCGCAAGGCTGGCCAGTCCGTCGCACCAGCCAGCCTTGAAGCCGCGCGGAAATCTTCCCGTGCGAGGCTTTCCTCAAAGGCCGCCTGCGCCGCCAAGAGCACCATATCCCGTCGACCCGCCTCCTGCGCCGCGTCACGCAGCCAGCGGGCCAGCGATATTTTGCTAACACCTGGGTACCAATCTCCTCGATCTTCCTTATACGCAGGCAGCGATAGCCCCCACGCAGCGAGATCGAACGACGTCGCCCCTTGCCCTGTCGCGGCGACAACGGCCTGGGCAAGGCGCAAAATGTCGTCGGGCGCAGACAAGCGTGCATGGGCGAACGCGACCGCCTCATCGACGCGCCCCGTCTGCGCGAGCTTCACCGCGTGCGCGCAATAAAACCCGGCAGCAAGAGAGAGATAGAGATATGCTTCTGTCCGCCCCATGGCGTCGAGGGCGGCAAGCCGGGCCCGTGTCAGCGCGTCTTCCAGATGGTCACCTCTTCCTCCAAACGGCCAGTTCTGCGCCCGCCCGGCAAGTGCATCCTCAAGCCCCGGTTCGTCCCAGCCCTGCAAACAGGCCGCAATGGCGGTGGAAAAGGCGTCGTCGGCGCCATGGTCGGCAAGTTTGTCCTGCCAGCCGTCCAGTTCGTCGACGAGGTCATCGCGTACTTCCCGGGAAACCCCGTCCATGAGCACGGCCTGGGCGAGCATCCCGTCGAGGCAAGGAAAGAACTCATGCAGGGTTTCGTCCCAATCGGCGCATTCGGGCCAATAGTCGGCCAACGCTGCGGCTACCGGCGTCAGGATCGCCAGCGCGTCCGCTCCCCGCCCTGCGGCAAGAAAGGGTTCCGCCTCGCCAATCAGGTCTTCCAGTGCAGCTTCATCGACTTCAGCACCCCATTCGTTCCAATGCCGCCGACGGTGCCCGGAACCGGCTGCGCATAAGAGCGCTTCGACGCGGCGTCGGAATGGTGCCGGGTCAAGCGGAGTATTCGCCTCATGCAGCATGGACGCGGCAAGCCGGGCATCAAGCCAAAAGGCGAAATCCTCGTCCTGCTCGGCCCGCTTGAGCAGGAAAGCCTCAAGTTCTTCGCGCGCCAGAGCATGCAGATGCTGTGCGCGGCGTTCTTTTGCGTGTGTCATTGATATCTGTCCGCCAGACTGATGGATTATATAGCGCGCAAAAAGGAGCAAGAAAGGCAGGGTCTCTTTCTTGCTGGCTGACCCGGCGCTCCATTAAAAGTCGTTTTCCGACCGATTGAAAGTGCCGCGTTCATCGGTGCATCTCCTCCGCCACAGCTTTCTCGTTCATGCCGACAGTATAGCCAAGCCCCTAACACCCCCTTATCCGCTTCTCGCTCATACGGGCAAGTCCAGTCTGACAGAACGGGAGCAATCGGGCAAAGTCGGCTCCATCTCTATGTACAAAATCGTCTTAGACCGGCTCGAACATATTGAAAACATGATGCCGGACCACACCATCGAACATCGCCAGCGCCCCCTTGGTAATCTCGCGGCTTTCATAACGCACGTCTGAGGCCAGAGCATTGGCAAGTGCGGTTCGGTCGTCAAACGCCATCGCAAGGACCATTGCCACCGGCGAAAAGCCGTCATCATGTTCCACCTCAAACATGACACGCACCTCGCGAACACCGGGAAACCGACGCCACAGCGGTAAAAGACTGTTTTTGACATAAGCGCGAAACTCGTCGGCCTTGCCGGGATGAATATTGCCCTCGAACAAGGCTTGTCGAATGATCATGATACAGAATGCCTGCTGTTCAGTTAACGGTCGCGGCGGGACGTTTCCCGGCAAAATGGCTGTCAAGGCTTGTCACAACGATGTCCCCCATCCGCAAACGGGTTTCGATCGTTGCGCTACCCTGATGCGGCGCCAGCACCGTATTTGGCAGATCGTAAAAAGCCGGATTGATCGTCGGTTCGCCGACAAACACATCAAGCCCGGCACCTGCAATCGAGCCGTCGCGCACAGCAGCAATCAACGCAGGTTCGTCAATGACCGCGCCACGCGCAATATTGACGATGATGCCATCCTTGCCCAAAGCAGACAGAACAGAACGATCGACAATGTTCTGTGTTGAAGCCGTTGACGCAATACAGACCGCAAGGACATCACACTTACTGGCAAGCGCGACGGGATCCGGCAGGGACGTCCAGGTGCAATCGGGAACTTGCGAGCGATTATAGTAGAATGGCGTCATGCCAAATGCCTCGGCACGCAGACCGATTGCCCGGCCAATTTGCCCCAAACCGAGTATCCCCAGACGCTTGCCACCCAGACCCCGACCAAGCGGAAATTCCTCGCCCCGGGCCCAACGCCCTGCCCGGATCGCCGCGTCTCCCTGCACGATCCGGCGGGAAAGGGCCAATATCAGTGTAAGTGCCATATCGGCGACGTCATCGGTCAGGGCACCGGGTGTCGTCGTGACGTCAATGCCGCGCTCGCGGGCGTAGGGCAGATCGACCTTGTCGGTGCCAACACCGTTTATTGCGATGATCCCCAAATTCGGCAAACGATCGATCCAGTCATTCGAAAGACCTGTACCACCGCCCGTAACCACTGCGCGAATGTTTGAACAAGAAGCCTCGATCATCTGTCTTTGCACCGGATCGAACAGGCGGCACACATTATAAGACGCATCAAGCTGCGCTTCGATCGCTGGCATCATCGGCTCGATCAGCAATAAATCAGGTTTCACGGGAAGCTCCGTTCTCAGGCGATTTGGCCAATAAAATTGCGTGTACGTTCGTGTTTTGGATTGCTGAAGAACTCGGCGGGCGCAGCTTCTTCGATAATTTCGCCGCGATCCATGAAAATCACGCGGTCGGCAACGGCTTGGGCAAACCCCATCTCATGGGTGACACACAACATCGTCATCCCCTCACGGGCAAGGTCAATCATGGTATCAAGCACTTCCTTGACCATCTCGGGATCAAGGGCCGAAGTCGGCTCGTCAAACAGCATGATGCGCGGGTTCATGCACAGGGCGCGTGCAATTGCCACACGCTGCTGCTGCCCGCCCGACAAATGGGCGGGATATTTGTCGGCTTGCTCGGGAATATGGACACGATCAAGATACTTGCGCGCCGTCTTCTCGGCATCGTTGCGGGATGTTTTGCGCACCCGGATCGGCGCCAGCATGCAGTTTTCCAGCACAGTCATGTGCGGAAACAGGTTGAACTGCTGAAATACCATGCCAACATCCTGACGTATGATATCGGCATTCTTGCCTGACGCGGTCAGTTCCACCCCATCCACAACGATCCTGCCTTCCTGAATTTCCTCAAGCTGGTTGATCGTGCGAATCAGAGTGGACTTACCCGACCCGGAGGGGCCGCAAATGACGATCTTTTCACCACGTTGCACCGTCAGATTGACGTTTTTCAACGCCTGAAAGGATCCGTACCATTTGTTGATGCTTTCCATGCGCACGGCAACTTCGGCATCCTCACCGGTCCGGACCGTATTTGCGGTCGCAGTCGAATTCATGGGTATCCCCTCCGGGTCGGCAATGTGATCGGTTTGTTCCGGGTTCTGACGTTTACCTGGCGTCCTGAACGAATTTCGGCAGCGGCGCTTTCAGCCATTTCTGGTGAATCTTGTCGAGTTCCCCATCAGCCTTGACCTTGCCGAGGAAGGAGTTCACCGACGCGAGAAGATCCTTCGTCCCCGGATGAACAGCAATCCCCTGCACTTGCTGGCTGAGGCCGAATTTCTCGTTGAAACGGTCGCCCGCGACTTTTTCAATTTGTGCAATCACAGTATTCGAGGCACCGATCGCTTCGACCTGGCCGCTCAGCAGAGCCTGAACCGCGCTGGCGTCATCGTCAAACCGCTGAATTTTTGCCCCTTCAGGCGCAATTTTGGTGATTGCGGTATCCTGCGTCGACGCGCGCGCCACACCGATGGTATGGCCCGAAAGTTTTTCGGCACTCGACATATCGACATCCGAAAGGCCAAACACAGCGATGCTGATACCTGCATAGGGTTCTGAAAAGGTCACGCGTTTCGCGCGTTCTTCAGTGATCCCCAGCGACGCAACCAGAACATCGACCTGACCGCTCAGAAGATAGGGAATGCGGTTTGGCCCGGTAACCGGCACAAGATCAAGCTTCACCCCCAGATTTTTGGCCAGAAGTTTGGCAACATCGGCATCGTAGCCGTCCGGCTTGCCATCAGTATTCATCAGACCAAAAGGCGGGAAGTCGACGAGCATGCCGACCTTGATCGTACCATTCGATTTGATCTCGTCCAAAGTGGCGGCCGATGCCGGTTTCGGCGCACAGACAGCTGCGACGCCAAGCGAGAAAGCACCTGCCGCAAGTAGACCTAGAACATTTCTGCGCGTGAATTTCATGGTTCCGTTCCTCCTGATATTACCGGCAATGCGATACCGGTCTTGTTGTTGTCCCTAGCGGGTCGTTGCCCGTGAAAACCGGGTCTCCATACGGCGGGCCAAAATCGAAAGCGGCCAGCACAAAAGAAAGTAGAAAGCTGCGACTGTGCCAAATACGAGAAACGGCTTGAAGGTCGCGTTATTAATGATCTGTCCGGCACGGGTCAGTTCGGTAAACCCGATGATCGACGCAAGCGAAGTGCCCTTGATCAGTTGCACAAGAAAACCGACCGTCGGGGCGACTGCGATGCGTGTAGCCTGTGGCAAGGTAATAAACCGCATGCGATCGGCGTAATTCAATCCCAGCGCAGTTGCCGCCTCGCGCTGTCCCTTGGGAACCGCGATGATACATCCGCGCCAGATCTCGCCAAGGAATGCACTGGCATGCAGGGTCAGGGCCACGGTCGCCGCGATCCAGGGATTGATCGGCAAACCGGAAATATTAAGGCCGAAAAACACCAGAAACAGCTGCATCAACAGCGGCGTTCCCTGGAACACACGGATAAATCCGGTGGCGAACACGCGTAGCCCCGAACGATCGGCCACCCGCATCAAAGCAATGATCAGGCCCCCAATCATCCCGCCACCGAAGGCAATTGCCGACAAGGCCAGCGTCCAGCGCAGCATTTCCGCGATATAGAGAAACTCGCCCCAGCCAAATGGTCTGATCATGGTTGGATCTCCCTAACGGCTAAGAGGATATTTGAAGGCCGCCTGCCCGATCAGGGCGAACAGCATCGAAAACCCGATAGACATCGCGAGATAGATCGCGGTGACCACCAGATAAACCTCGAAACTGGCGAAGGTTTGCGATTGCAGATCGTTGCCCGCCGCCGCCAGATCGTTGGCCGAAATCACCGACACCACACTTGAGGTCAGCATCAGATAAATGAACTGACTGGTCAGAGACGGATAAACCGTCCGCAATGCGGGCTTCATGATGACGTGCCGGAATATCTGCAGTGGACGCAAGCCGAGGGCACGACCTGCTTCAATCTGTCCATGGTCGATTGATTCGATACCGGCCCTGATGATTTCGGTGCCATAAGCACCGAAATTGACGACCAGCGCCAACAATGCCGCCTGGTTAGGATCGAGACGCAAACCAAGGCTGGGCAATCCGAAATAGAAAAAGAAAATCTGCACCAGAAACGGCGTGTTGCGAATCACTTCGACATAAGCATCGACGACCCAGCGTAACGGCCGGATGCCAGAAGTCTTCGCCCCGGCACAAATCACGGACACAACCAGCCCGATAATCATTGCCATCCCAGAAAGGCGAATGGTCAGCCATGCCCCCAACCAGAGATGGTCCATGCCGGCGAATACCGGGGTGAAATTGAAATCATACACGGAAGTCCTCCCAGACCTGGTTTCTCTGTTTCTTTTTCAGACGCACGTCAGTACAGGAATTTGCAGGATTATTATTAGATCGATCTAACTAGATTTGAAATTCGATGTCAATCCCGATCGTAACAATTTGTTACAGTGATCGACGACCAGATTGGTGAAACAGGATACCCACCAAAACGTGACAACCCAAAAAATGCATGCAGATCGAAGCGTTAAGAAGGATCATTCAGTCGTCCGGTCGATTGCCGCTCAATCAGACGTGGCAGATTGACACTGCGGCGGAAAGGACGGTTGGGAGATTCGAGACGGTCAAGCAGCAAACGTGCTGCGGCATCGCCGATTTCGGCAGGAAATGTTGCCACGGAGGTCAGACGCGGGCGGATCAATTCCGCCTCGGCCAAATCGTCGAAACCGACAACGGAAAAGGCACTGCCCACTTTTATGCCCCGATCATACAGGCCACTCGACAAAGCTGCGGCAACCACATCGTTAAAACAGATCGCCGCAGTTGGACGGGCAGGATGATTCAGCAACGCATCAAGGCCGGATGCCTCAATCGAGGGGCCAAGCGAAACCTCGACACTGACATCGGGGTCCAGCCCGTGATCAATCATCGATTGGCGAAACCCTTGGGCACGTTCTTCACGCGCGGAATGCTTTGGACCGCCCGTAACAAAGGCAATGTGACGGTGCCCCAGCGACACCAGATGCTGCACAGCCTGTCGAATACCACCGGCATAATCGGTTCCGGCATAATCGGCCGAGTCTTCCGAGACATAGCGCAATGCCTGCACAAAAGGCAGTCCCCAATCCGCTGCATCACGCAAAAAGGATACCGGTGTTCCCGATGCCGGACAGACAATCAGTCCGTCAACGGCACGTTCACGCATGCGACGAATAAACACATCCTGTTTGGCAAGCGATTCCTGGCTATTGGCCATCAGGACGACCAGCCCGGCCCGATCAAGTACCGCCTCGATCCCGACCAGCAATTCGGCAAAAAACGGATTGCCCAGATTGGGCACGATAACGCCAACTGTATTGCTGCGCACCGCACGCATGCTGGCCGCGCCCATATTGTAGACATATCCAAGCCGCTCGAGAACCGCCTCGACCTTTTGCCGGGTTTCACCCCCTACACGCGGGCTTTTTCGAATAACCAGCGACGCCGTTGCACGCGATACACCTGCTTCACGCGCCACATCCATCAATGTTACACGGCCGGTCTTGTTGCCCTGTTTGGCCATGGCTTTCACTCCCTATCGGCGTCTTTTTGTAGATCGATCTATTATGCGCAGCCTTCTTTGACTGTGCAAGAGGCAGATCGTCCCCGTGAAGCTCTCCGAGCTCCCTCACACCTGCTTCCGCTTGGGCAGGATTGCCATCGTCGATCAATACGAGTGCATGGGTGAGCTTAATGAACTCGCCCAACCCGGTTTCAAACTTATTTCCGCGACTGTAACTCAACAGCCCCTGGGCGGGATATTCCTTAACCCCTTCGCTTGAAGAGATCAACTGGCGGATGCCCCAACGAACATTGCGCCCGAAATCGGCCAGATAAGATCGAAACTCATGGAAAATCAGCCACAACCGCAAAAGTAAAAAAGTTCATGTGAAACAGATACTTATCTGTGTTCATCCAAATATTTCCTTCTTGTGGCAACAAGCATTATAGAAAATCACAGACGCTTCCAGCAACATATGTAAATACACAGAATATTTAATAATAACAATATATTGACAAAATATTTCCATGCTTGAAACCCGTGAATATATCGGAAAATATGGACAATCGTTGACACTCCCGGCAACATGCAGAAAGACATACAATTTATCTGTCGAGAATATAGAGAATGGCAACCTTTGATCGCAGCTTTCGACAACCGCTTTGACCGCATCATTTGCGCAGACCTCTCGCGCATCAGCCGCGACCAGGCGGACACCACCGAGCTTAAGGCCTGGTTCGAGGACAATACCGAACAAATGCGCCTGACCCGCCTTGATATTGACCGGGAAAAACGCCCCCTGGCCGACCTGTCACCCCCGCCAATATTTGGGAAATCCATTCGCGTTTCACCAAAAACATCAAAAAACTGCGGGTCTGGAGCCGCGATCCCAAGGCTGTCACCCAGTTACGCAATACGATGAAAAGCTACACCATCACCGCGCACTGGGACCCGGACGGCAAACGCTGGTATCAAACCTGCGAGATTGCATATGACTTCCCGGCCATGGTCCGCATTCTGGAGCAAAAGAAGTAAACCGGTAAAATAATGCCGGTGCATTTTCGCGTGCCAGGCAGAAGATATAATGACATTCGCAACGCATCATCCGCAGCTTTGGAAAAGAGGTCGCTCATATCCCTGAACGGGCCTCGTCCGGCGGCAAGGTTGACAATTCCCTGTTCCAGCCGGGCGATATAACGGCGAACCTGCGCAGCGCCCCACTCCTTGCCCGTATAGCGGATGATGCTACGCAAATCGGTTCGGCCTCCGCCGTGAGGATATAGCCCGTCAACCGCGCCTTCCGGCCAATTCTTCATCCAGAATTTCACCGATGCTTTTGGCAGACACCTTGCCCGCCAACCCATCGTTTATACGATTTTCCAGCAAGGTTTTCAGTTCCTGCCATGCCGTATCAGCATCCACATCGTCAGGAAACAAACGTTCCAGCGCATATTGTTTGATGGTCTTGCCCTGCAAGGCAGCCAAAGCCTTCAGGCTTTGGTGCTGCTGGTCAGTTATGTCGATAGTCAGATGGCTCATAGGGTCTGCTCCATGAAACTACACAAATCCACATTAGCACATTTGTAGGAATGATATTATCGCTCCGCCTTGCTCTCAAAGGAACGGTAATCCTCCCGTTTTTACCGGGGGATTACCGGCCTGTTGCACAGAATTCCGGTTTTTCCATCAATGTATGGGCGTCAGAACTATATTTGGACATGGCCAATACGCGCATGAAGGCGTTTCAATGCTTCATCGACGGTCAAAGATCCATTGGCCAGCTCTTGCAAGTCGCTACGGGTCTGATGACCTGCGCCCCAATGTTCCTCCAGTCATAAGTAGAGGCTTTGG